>Ga0194051_1000603_pt1 | contig 20397 bp, 19 predicted proteins | sample SepL2320m_MetaG_FD_161275 | JGI IMG/M metagenome (GOLD analysis project Ga0194051, IMG submission 161275) | Anoxic zone freshwater microbial communities from boreal shield lake in IISD Experimental Lakes Area, Ontario, Canada - Sep2016-L239-20m | ecosystem: Environmental > Aquatic > Freshwater >... | reverse complement strand
AGGGGAAGACTTGCTTTAGGTAGTGCAGGGGGTAGCCAAACTTATACAGGCGGCATTACTGTGAATGGACCAAGTAATGGACCAATCAGTACTAGTTTGGCTGGCACTATCACCACCAGCGGTAACCAAAGCTTTACCGGACCAGTACTCTTAAGTGCGGCTACTGCTTTAAGCGGAAATAGTATCCTCTTTAATTCTATTGTTGATGGCGCTCATGACCTCACCATCTTGAGTAGTACAACAACATTTAAAAATTCTGTTGGCAGCATAACGCCGTTAAATAGCCTATTCATTAAGGCTATAACAATTAATATGAACGGCAGCAAGACTATTACTACCACTGGGGCACAAACGTATGATGGGGCTTTAGTCTTTGGGGATGACCCAATTTTAAGGGGTAATCAAATTACTTTTAAATCGACTATTGATGGATCCTACGCTTTAACAATTGTTGATTCTGGTACCACCACCTTTAGTGGTGCAATAGGAGGAGCCTCACCTCTGGACTCATTAGAGGTATTCGCTGCAATGATTCGTATAGGAGCGGGTGCAATCACAACCTATAAACCAGGCACTCCAACCGGGTTCCAAAATTTCAGATCCTCGGCTATATCATTTACAAAAGAGACAGTACTAACGGGCTTTGGCATCAAGTTTACTTCGAAGCCCATAGGCACATCCTATAAACTGAACGATTATGCTGACCTTTCGCATTTTGGCATGGTAGTGCCTGCTTCTAATGGTTCAGGCGATACATCTAATAAAAAATCATCAGACGCTGCTAAAGCTGCTGCTAAAGCAGCTGCGAGAGCGGCAATGTTCATATCGATTCCGTCTCCTGGTATTTACAAATCGACTTTAGGCCCAGGCCAAGAACGTTATGCATTGCTTCCAGACCCAAATGGTACTGTTGGTGCTATTACTGTAACCTTGACAGGAAAAGCGGAGGTCTTAGTTAAAGATGCCTATAGCTCTATAAGCGTTGATGATGGATCTACCGTTGATGGCGCTGATCCAAGCACCACTAAAGAGATTTATCGAAATATGCAAGATGCTGTACCATCAAGTCAGTGAATCTAAGGAGACACTATGAAACTATTTTTCCTCCGCTTTCTGTTTACCATCTGCTGTGCATTTTCTTTAATTAATAGCGCCTATGCCCAAGCAGTTGCAGGCACTGTTAAAACCTTACTGGGTTCAGCATATGTCCAAAGGGGGAGTGAGCGTGTACCTGTGGCAAAAGAAATGCCTCTATATTCAAAAGACGTCATAGTGACTGCCTCATCTGCATTTGTAGGTATCGTTTTAAGTGATGGCACTAAAATTACTGCAGGAGCTAATGCCAGCCTTAATCTAGCAAACTATGAGTTTAATGAAGGCACAAAAAAAGGGGCAATGAAGGTAAACGTGACAAAAGGCGTTATTCAAGTAGCATCTGGAGTTTTAGGAAAGACCAGTCGAGAAAATGTCCAGTTCAATACACCTGTAGCAACGATTGGCATACGTGGCACGAATTTCATTATTGATGTTGGATCTGATGAACAAGACGATAAGCAGGATAGTATGGATGCCGCGCTTGATAGCTTAGAGAAAAAATGAATTTTTAGACTTAGCATTTGCTGACTTAGTCAGCGAAAATGGATAGTTATATTTTCAGTTTTTAAACTAAGTTAGATTACTTTTTGGTAAAAGTAAAGCTACCATCCCAATTCTTGCCAGGAGGGTTTTCTCGCAAAAGCCCAATTCTTTCAAGATAGAGTTCATATAACACTTCGCCAGTAGCGCGATGGTTGCTCAGTAGATCTTCAAGTTGTTGTTGAGCGATATCCCACTGCTGATCGCGATAGTTTGCTAATGCCTTCTCGAAAAGACCTAAGGCAAGCAGTTTATCTGCTGATACTTCAGATTCAAAGCCTAATGGCTCGTAGATGGTCACTGGGATATCTTTACCTTTTACTCGAACTCTATCAAGCTCTCTAGCGATGAGATCAGGCAGAGCAGTCCGGGTATCAGGGCCAATAATGATGGCCACACCATATTCTTTAGTGATGCCCTCGAGGCGTGATCCAAGGTTTACTGCATCACCCATGATGGTGTATGCCAGGCGGATTTCAGATCCCATGTTACCTACGCTCATCTTGCCTGTATTTAAACCAATTCCCACTTTAATGGCAGGCCAGTTGCGTTTTGCAAATTCAAGATTGAGTTCTTCCATTGCCTTAAGCATTTGGAAGGCAGATATCACGCCATGGCGAGCGTGGTCAGCATCGTCAATCGGCGCTCCCCAAAAAGCCATAATGCAATCACCCATGTACTTATCAATCGTGCCTCGATTGTTATAGATCACTTTTGTGAAGGGCGTTAAGAAAGCATTAATAAATTCCGAGAGTGTTTTGGCATCTAGACTCTCTGAGATAGTAGTAAAGCCTCGGACATCGCTAAAGAGAACAGTCAGTTCTTTGTTTTGACCTTCCATACTAAAATTATCTGGATTTTTGGCCATTTCGTCGACAAGTTCGGGCGGTATGTATTGGCCAAATAGGCCGGTGATTAAACGCTTACTACGCGATTCTATAAAGTAGCCATAGCCAATATTAAATAGGTAAATAGATAGAGCAGCCCCTAAAACTGAAGCAAGGGGTAGCACAATGCCTTTTTCATAGCTGAAAAAGTTCAGGCCCACCACGCCAATAATCGCTAGTAAAGATAGGATGCTGCCCCACAATGGACTCATCCAAGGTAATGCTAGTGCTAGTAGGGCCCCTAACAACAAAACTAAGGTGAAATTGGCAGTCCGCGTCCACGAAGGAGCGTGTTTGATCGTGCCATCTAAAATTCCGGCGATCATATTTGCATGAATTTCTACTCCAGGGTAAACCTTTCCCACAGGAGTTGCTCGCAGATCTAATAAGCCAGGGGCAGTCGTGCCAACAAGGATGATTTTCCCCTGTAACTTATCTTTGGGTACCGTTTGATTTAGGATATCGCTAGCAGAGACATAGTCAAAGCTTTTGTAAGGACCACGGTAGGGGATAAATGCTGTTAGCTCTTCATCCACAGGGACGGAAGCGCCACCAATATTGAGAGCTTCTAGTGAGCCAAAATCATTAAGATTGGGCGAGGGTGGCACAGTCTCTAAGGGCGCACCTCCTAGAAGTGTTTTGACACTTGCTAGGGAGAGGGACTGATAATAGTTACCATTGTGCTCAATCAGCATTGGTATACGACGCAAAATTCCATCTGCATCAACGATTGGATTCAAATGACCACCATCGGCAGCATTTTTTTGCAGGATAGCAAGATTGGCCGTATAGCCTTGGCGTTGCAGGGCATCAACCGATCTAAGTGGCAATTCTTTTGTGCTTAGATCAGCAGTTGGTAACAAACCCTTTTTTTGTTGATCGCCAGGATTTAGAAAACTAAAACTTAAAATGACGGAACGATCTTTAAAACTAGCAGCAAATTGACCATCCAAATCAAGCAGGGGTTTCATGCGTTGGTATTCAGCCTGAAACTGCGCATCATTTTTCAAAGTCTGTTTAGACATTTCCTCCAATGTTCGAATGCCAGAAGATTCGTCACGTTCTGAGAAAATCACATCGAAACCAACTAAGTCGACTTTGTAATCATTAAATAGTCGGTTTGTTAATAGCGCGAGTCGATCGCGTGGCCAGGGCCAACGCCCTTCGCCTCCTGCTTCACGCTCTTGTAAGCTCTTTTCGTCGATATCAACAATAACCACACGAGAATCAATTCCCCCTGGAGCTGTCAAACGCAAACGTAAATCATAAATAATGCCATCGAGTCGATCAATGAACGGCAGGGGGAGCCAGCCCGCAGATTGACTAACAAATAAGCAAGTGAGCATCAGCCCAATTCCAAATAGGGGAAGACGCTTTTTAATGGAAGACAGATTAATCATGATATGTTGGGATTTTTAAAGCCTTGTCTTATTCTCGAGAAATACTAGACTAAAACCCTTATTCTGTCCATGCCCATACTACTTGTGATTTGGCCTTAGGTATTGTGAAATCGAAGATTAAAGGGTGATTATTTGGTACAGAAGCGCATTATTAGTACTGATCATAGTAAGGTGCGAGTCATAGGCACTGGATAAGCTGATTTTTCAGTTCACGGCGCCTGGCATTTCTCTCACCTTCTCTTTAACTTTCTTATGTAAACTCAATCCTGACTATAAATTATGTCGACTATATTAAATGGCTACAAGTAATACACAATTAACTGAAACTAAATATCTAGTTTGTACATTAAATGCTCGAGCTACGTCGAACTGCCCTTGAAATATTAGCAATTACTGATCCGAAACCTAAGGTTAATCGGGTTAAGCAATTGTTTAATGATAACCATCATCAATGCATTGATCTTGATGTTTTTGCAGAGCTAAGTCCAACAGGACTCATTCTTCCTGGACGTCCATCAAAGCCAGAGTTGGTCCCGCCATTGACTGTTCCCAAAAGAAAAATGGATACCCTTGAAGGCAGACTCTCATTACTACACTCACTTGCGCATATTGAATTTAATGCGATGAATCTTGCGCTGGATGCCATCTGGCGATTTGCTGATATGCCTGTGCAATATTATGCAGATTGGTTAAAGGTCGCTAAAGAAGAGGCTTACCATTTCAGTTTGATTGAAAATCATCTGCAATCTAATGGTGTTGCTTACGGTGATTTTCCAGCTCACAATAGTCTGTGGGAAATGGTCGAGAGAACGACAGATGCAGTGATTGCCAGAATGGCGCTAGTCCCCCGAACGATGGAAGCGAGAGGTTTAGATGCCGTTCCAGGTATTCGAGATCGTTTTAAGCAAATCAAAGATCATCAAGTCGTTGAGATATTGGAAATTATTCTCAGGGATGAAGTAGGGCATGTATTCATTGGCAATCAATGGTTTAATTTTTTATGTGCAAAGGAGAGTTTGTCTCCAATTAAGACATATAAAGAGTTGGCAAAACAATATCGTGCCCCCACATTAAGAGGACCATTCAATTTAGAGGCTCGTAAACAAGCAGGATTTACTGCTGAAGAGTTAAGTCTACTAGGAATGTAATTAGAAAAACTTAGAAAATATATGAATCTATCTCGTCGAACATTCATTACATCGGCGGCATTAGCACCAGTAGCATGTGGAGTACCTCTGTCGTATGAGCGAGGTACTTCGGTCGCTCAGCCAAATCCAATTCCTGCTGTTCGTCCGCCGCAAGTTGGTCAGGAGTGGGTATACGTCAAAAAAGATGTTTTTAATGGAAAGATCCTTAGCATCATTACTGAGAGAGTTGCCAGTGTTGGATCAAGCATTACCATTGACCGCTCTGAAAACGGCAGCATGCTTCCTAGCGAGATTCAGTCTTCCTGGGGGTTTGTGACTATTGACCCTCAGTGGTCTAAGTTGATGAGCTTTAATCCGCCATTGCCATTATGGCCGCTAGAGCTATCTACCTCTTGGAGCAAGCAGTTTAATACGAAGTACAGCATTGAAGGCTACTCTGACAGCCGGCTAGGGTGGCAGGAATATATGAGCGCTCATGGCTGGGAAAGCATTACTGTTCCCGCAGGACAATTTGTAAGTCTGAAATTTCAAACCCTCATTAATTTTGAAAGCGAAGATGACAATAAAGTGAATTGCATACGCAAGGAAATTATTTGGTTTGCTCCGCAAATTGGGCGATGGGTAGCGCGCGAATTATCGGGATCCTATCAAATACAAGGCCAAATTGGCACTGTAGTTAATGAAGATAGCTATCAATGGCAATTAACCTCTTACAAATAATGAAAATAAACCGCTGCCGAATATTTTTACTTGCAGCTCTACCTCTTATTTTGGTGGGATGCATTTCTTCTCAAACCTATCCTGTAGGAGTAGTTTTACCTGCACCAGAAGTTGCCCCTAAGATCAGGGCGCCAAAAGTAGGGCAGGAGTGGGTGTATACAGTTCGTAATGTTTTTAACCAGGCTGTTGTCGATACGGTTACTGAAAGAGTTATCGCAGTTGATAAAGAAGTACGCATAGAACGAACTGGTGCGAAGGCTGGTCGATTACCGGATGAGATTCAATCCCCCTGGGGTTATATTTTGCAAGATCCTCACTGGAGTCCTCCGCAGTTATTTCAACAGGCATTACCTTTATGGCCTGAACAATTAACCCCTAAATGGACAGGTTTTTATCGAACCCGTTATCAAGTTCCCGGATACCCTAGCTCGACCTACTACTGGGGACTAAATATCACTTCAGTGCAGTGGGAGCAAATGTCTGTTCCTGTGGGACAGTTTTTGACTCTTAAGTACCAAAATGTATCCCCGTATTTTGAAAGCAATGATCTCTTCAGGGTGTCAAATTATCGTCAGGAGGATGTGTGGCTTGCACCTGAAATTGGTCGCTGGGTGATGCGCAGAGGATATGGGCGTTATATTACCCCTGGGATCTTTTGGGGTAATGCTTATTGGGAAGACTATCTTGAGTGGGAACTTGTCTCCTGGAAGTAATCAAAGCGCTTAAAATAGGCGCACTGTTATGTATACCGTTAAAGAACTCTTTCCTACCCTTCAGGGTGAAGGCGCCCATACTGGACGCGCTGCAGTGTTTTGCCGTTTTGCTGGATGTAATTTATGGAGTGGTCGAGAGGAAGATCGAGCAACTGCAATCTGTAAATTTTGCGATACCGATTTTGTAGGTAGTGATGGCAATGGTGGCGGCAAGTTTGAAACTGCTCAAGATTTGGCGAATGCTATTGAGGCTTCGTGGAAAAGCACTTCAGCAGGACCACAACAGCGCTATGTAGTCTTCACGGGCGGTGAACCACTATTACAGTTAGATGAACAGCTGATTGCTGAGCTACACCAAAAAGGTTTTGAGGTTGCAATTGAGACGAATGGAACAATCAAGGTCCCAACAGGCGTCGATTGGGTTTGTGTCAGCCCTAAAGCAGGCTCTGATTTGATTGTTCTCCAGGCTAATGAGCTGAAGTTAGTAATACCCCAAGAAGGGCACGATTCCTTGGAGAAGTTATTGGCACGTTTTGAGAAGATGGATTATCGAAATCGCTTCTTGCAACCAATGGATGGACCAAACCTTAAAATGAATACTGTATTAGCTGTGAATCTTTGCCAGAAACGCCCGCTTTGGAGATTAAGCCTCCAATCCCATAAACTGATAGGTATTCGCTAAGGCATTTGATGAAGTATTCGATACTCTGGCTAAACCCAGCAATACTATTGATAGATCTAAATGACAATTAAACAAGCTGTAATCTCCATTACCCGTCGCCTTGAATTTGATTCAGGGCACCGCATTCCTAATCATGATGGGCAATGCAAGCATTTGCATGGGCATCGTTATGCTATTGAAGTTACCTTGACTGGTAAAGTGGCAAACCATCCAGGTAAAGCTGATGATGGCATGGTGCTCGACTTTGGGGATATCAAGCGCCTGACAAATCAATATGTGGTTGAACCTTGGGATCATGCATTCTTAGTGGCCAAAGAGGATGAAGCTCTAGTTGCTTTCTTGGCCACTCTGCCAAACCATAAAACAGTGGTGATGGAGCAGGTACCTACTGTTGAGAATTTAGCTCATGCCGCTTTTGCTATTTTACAGCCGGTATTTAGTAAATCCTTTGGCGGGCGCCTTGAGCTTTCAACGCTTCGTTTGTATGAGACACCCAATTGCTGGGCTGACGTACACCATTCCTAATGAAGCAGGCAGAGCTAGATCGCCAGTTCATGGAGCAGGCTTTAGAGCAAGCTGGGCTGGCTGCTCTTGCGGGCGAGGTTCCAGTTGGCGCTGTCATAGTACGCAATGGCGAGGTAATTTCTAAAGGTTTTAATCAGCCCATTACTAATCACGATCCTAGTGCCCATGCCGAAATACTCGCGTTAAGAGATGCTGCCTTATCTGCAGAAAATTATCGTCTACCAGGTACTACCCTGTACGTCACTTTAGAGCCCTGCATTATGTGCGCTGGTGCAATGTTGCACGCTAGGGTTGATAGAATTGTTTATGGGGCCGCAGATCCAAAAACAGGTGCCGCTGGTAGCGTTTTAGATGTATTCTCATCAAAACAAATCAATCATCAGACTGTTATTGAGGGTGGCATGATGGCACAAGAGTGTGCTCAATTGCTGCGTGATTTCTTTAAGGAGCGACGTTGAAATCGATTCACTTGATTGCTCCTTCTGGAGCTAGCTTAGATGATAAAAGTCCTTTAGCTGGAATTGACTGGCTCAAGAGCCAAGGCATTGCGATTCACAATTCAGAATGCGTACAGCGAGTTCATGAGCGCTTCTCTGGAAATGATGAAGCCCGCCTCAGTGAATTAAATGCGCTAGCCACACTCGACCCTCAGACTGTTGTCATGGCTATGCGAGGTGGTTATGGTATTCATCGCCTACTACCAAATATCAATTGGGTCGGCATTGCCAAGGCTATTAGTAATGGTTTACAAATTTCTGGCCACAGTGATTTCACGGTATTTCAGTTGGGCTTGTTAGCTAAGACAGGAGCGATCACTTTATCCGGACCAATGCTGAATTATGATTTTGGCAAGCTCGATGAGAGCAGCAAAGTAATTGCTCCCGATGCATTTATGTGGAAACATTTTCAAGCTGCTATTGAAGAGCGAAAACTAGATTGCAGCATATCAGCACCCCAATCTTTTTTAGCCAAGGCAAAGGGTGGCGAAGTTAAGGGAATCTTGTGGGGCGGTAACTTAACAGTCCTAGCAGGCTTGGTGGGGACTCCATATTTACCATCCCCACAACAAACGCAAAATGGCATCTTATTTTTAGAAGATGTGAATGAGCATCCTTATCGCTTAGAGCGCATGCTCATGCAATTACTAGATGCAAATATTTTGAATCACCAGTCTGCAATCCTGCTAGGGGGTTTTTCTGCCTATCGTCTCTACGATAACGACAAAGGCTATACCTTGGAGCGGGCTATTGAAGCAATCCGTCACCGCTTGCCAGATACGATTCCTATTTTGACGGGCCTGCCATTTGGCCATCAAGCCAATAAGCTAACGTTGCCTATGGGCGCTCAAGCTAGTTTAGATTACAACGCTGCTGGCTTTACTCTCAAGGCGAATTGGTAGATGTGTTTACAGCAGTTTCTAATCAGAACTATTCTGGCTGTTATTACGCTTACTTTTACGGGGGCGGTAATGGCCACTGAAGAACCTCAATTTTCTATTCTTGAAAAAACACCTCCTTTTGAACTCAGATCTTATGCGCCGATGATTTTGGCCGAAGTGAAAGTGGAAGGTAATTTAGACGAAGCCTCGAGCCAAGGTTTTCGACTAATCGCTGCCTATATTTTTGGGCAGAACCAAGTGAGTGAAAAAATTGCTATGACTTCACCAGTGGTAATTGAAGGGCAGACGCCCAAAAGTACAAAAATTGCTATGACTTCTCCGGTCACCATTGAATCAAACGCTGGCCAATGGACTATTTCATTTGTGATGCCTGCTGAATACACCATGGAAAGCTTGCCCAAACCCTTAAATCCTAAAGTGCAGCTTCGGCAGATTCCAGCGGTAAAGCGTGCAGTGATTGGCTTTACTGGTTTTTACAATGAGAATAAGGTTTCCGAAAGAACTCTGGAGCTGGAGGAGTGGATGAAGACTAAAAATCTTCTGGCAGCTAGTGCACCTAAGTTTGCACGCTATAACCCACCATGGACGCTACCTTTTATGCGTCGTAATGAAATTATGATTGACGTTCGCGACTAGAAACAGCTTTAAGTTAAATGCTTAAGCTTCAAAGCTCTTCAGCAAAAATTGAGCACCACTATCTATACCTAATGCTTTAGTAAGAGTAGGCAAAGCCTCTGCCAAATATTTTTCTAGAGTCCATGGTGGATTAATGATGAACATGCCACTAGCTTGGAGACGACGCTCACCAGGCGCATTCTCAACCCTTAACTCTGTATGTAGCCATGAACGTTTGTGGCTTGCAGCAATTTTCTTCATGCGATCTGGTAGTGCTGCTGATTCTCTTCGAGAGAGGATGGGGTACCAAATCGCATAGCAGCCAGTAGCAAACCGTTGCAAAGCTTCTTCTAGCGCTCCTTCAAGATAGCGGTAGTCTTGTTTATCTTCATAAGAAGGGTCAATCAGCACTAGACCACGTCTGCTTGGTGGTGGTAGTAAACCTTTGAGTCTAGCAAAGCTATCTTCAGCATAAACATCAATCTGTTTTGTCTGTTTTAACTGGCTAACATTGTGTCGCAGAATATCAATCTCTTTGGGATGTAGTTCAAATAACTTGAGGCGATCCTGCGGCCTAAGTAAGCGAGCCAAAATAAATGGTGACCCAGGATAGGTGACAAGTTCACCCTCTACGTTTTCTGCTTGTATAAGCTCTAAATATTTTTTAACACTCTGCGCAGTTGGATTACCTGCCTCAATAAACTGGAGTAGTTTCAATATCCCACCTTCAGCTTCTTTACTTACCGCAGCAAAGCCATCTTTTAGACTATAGATACCAGCTCCAGCGTGTGTATCAATGATGGTCAGGGCGCCAGGCTTTTCCTGGAGGTATTCAACTAAATGAATTAGGGTTAAATGCTTGAGGATATCGGCATGACTGCCAGCATGAAACGCGTGTCGATAACTAAACATAGTGAATCACTCTGACTTGGTGAGTGACGTATTCAATTGCGCTTTAATAAAAAAAGCCAAGGTGATGAGTAATATGGCGATAGATGCGTACTGAAGCGGCAGATTCAATTGGTGATCCATGATTTGTGTTAGATGGGCATAAACAGCGGCCACCCCACCAATTGCTACTAGACGTAACCAGGCGCCCTTAACGGTGAAATATCTTTCAGGAATGGAGTTTGCTAATAATGCTCCCAATATTCCGCACCATATTCCAAAGCCTGCACCACCCAATATATCTGTCAGCCAATGTGCTCCAACAGCACTGCGCGACAAACCAACGAAAGCTGCAAGCACAAACAGAAGCAACATTGGCTTACGCTTACTTTTATCGCAAGAAAAATATAAGGCTGTTGCTACAGCAAAAGCCGTTAAGGTATGCCCTGACGGGAACGATTTTTGAAGTAGAGGTTCACCAAGGCGATAAAAGCTACCAGTTTCTAATACTCCAGCTGGCCTTGGGAGATCGAAATAGTTTTTTAAGGAAGTACTTACAATTGCCGAGATAGCACCAGCAATAATCCCAGCAGTTAGTGCACGGGGTGCTATCAAGAGAAGCGGAAATGCAATGGCAAAGACTCCCCATCCATTACCTAGAAATGTGAGCCATGCCCAAAGTGTATCTGGCAGCAAGCGTGCTAATTGATTGATGAATAAAAAGCTGCTACTTTGAAATTCGCCAGAATAGATTGCAAATGCAATGGCTAGTGGGGCTATCGGAACAAACCAGACTAATGTCGGAATTGCTTTGTTACTCATATCGCTTAGCGACCCTTAGCCTTATCTGCGTCTTGTAATTGGATGCCAACTTTATCTAAGACTTGGGCTACGGTGATAGCTTGCATGCAAACATTGTCTTGACACGGTGTTTTGCGATGATTGGCAGCGCTTACACATGGAGAGCACGCTAAGTTAGCAGTAATCGCTATCGAGTTTCCTATGGAGCCATAGAGGGCTGGCGTTTCTGGTCCAAAAAGGACCACTGTTCTTAATGGCGTTACGGCGGAGAAATGGCCTGGACCAGAGTCATTGGTCACCATCACATCTGAGAGAGTGTAGAGCGGCGGTAGTTCTGCAAAGCTGACCTGACCGGCAAAGTTCAAGGCATTCTGGATATCAGCGACTACGCGAACTTTTTCTACATAAGCAAATTCAGCAGGAGAACCAGTAATCAAAATAAGATCATTTGGGTATTGCTGATGTACGCCTTGAATTAATTCAGAAAAACGTTGTTGAGCCCAACGACGTTGCGGTAATAAATCACTAGCATTTGGGTTAATCAAAATTAAGCGACTCTTACCATGCATGTATTCAATACCGGCTTCTTTTGCTAATTTTTCAATTCGCACACGTACTTTTTCAAGCATTGCTGGATCGATAACAGCTTGCTCTAGACGTACTTCAGAATCTGGAATCTGAATTTTGCTGAATGGCACTTCAATCTGTTTAGCAAAAGCTGCATGAATCAAAGAAAGAAAATTCTTAGTAATGTGGATATGGGGGTTGTAGTGGACTTTACGGGTAAGCATAAATCCACGCCATAAGCCTTCACCATGAAAGATGTGATAGCCCACACGACGTTTAGCACCACATAAGCCAGTGAGCAAGGCGGTAAAGCGTGAGAAAAGCTCCAGATCAATCACAGTATCAATACGATGACGACGAGCAACGATTAAAAATCGTAAGGTATCTTTAATTAAGCCGACTAAGCTAGACGAATCAATTGTAAAAATATTTTCTGGCCTGACAGTATTAAGTAAAGTCAGACTCGCGCGGTTGCTCTTAAAGATCAAGAAGAATAGTTCAGCACCACGAGCTTGAGCATTTCGCATTGCAGGGTCAACCAAAATAGCGCTACCCATTTCTGAGAGCTCAATAAAAAGTAATTTCTTGGGGGCCTCTGGATTACCTCCAAAGATATTCTTTACCCCATCCATCAGTGCTACCAATGGGCTAGCGATCGCGCAGAGTGGTACGCCGACCCAATGATCGATGGCACGCATGGTATTGACGCTAATAGTCATCGTTTTTCTCTGAAAGAATTATTTTCGTTTTAGTAAAAAGTATGCGCCAGGTAATACTGATAAAACAGTGATTGCACCATAGCTAATAGACGCCAATACAGTTAGGGAAGGATTAACACCCCACAGCGCCAATACAGAAGATAGAGTAGCCTCACGTAATCCCCAGCCTGAGATGCTAATCGGTAGCATGAGTAATAAACTGAGCGCTGGTAAACCGATCATCAAACTCGATATTGGCGCTTCGGCACCATAGGCTCTCAGGCAAAAGCTAAAAGCCAAAATAATGCAGCTATGTATGGCAACCCCAAATAAGGCCTGGGCGATATTCATCGGCCATGAAAACGCCAACTGAATTCCTGGCATTGCATTATTCATTTGTAGACGGTCTAAGAGCTTTTGCAATAGCTCTCTGGTTTTAGGCCATGCCAAGATGAAAGCGATGATAGCCCCAGCAAGAATCATGATGCAAATTACTGCGTAACCTAAATCTTGGCCCCAAGCAGCAATAGTGGCGCCGCCTAGTATTAAACCAATGCCGCCCAATAAATTATTGCCAGCAAGGCCGAGCAGTCGATCAACTAAAGTCATTGCAAAACTAAGGCGTAGTTTGGGGGTTGCATGTCCCAGATCAACTGCATGATGTAGTTCTTCATCTAATTCTTTTGTGCCGCTAAGCTTGTCGCCATTAGTAAAGTGAGTCGCGGTGATAGCGCGATAGCTATCACCACCCAATGTGCTTGGTAGCCCTTGATTAATTAGTCCGCCTGCGAAATAAAGGGCAATATAACTTTTAAGGCTGCCCTGAAAGCCAGCACTACGCATGATGAAGCCCCAGCGTAAACCGCCACAAATAAATGCAGAGCATATTGCCAGGGCTGCAGCAATTAACCAGGCTGGCTCCATTTTGATTTCAGAGTCAAGTAGGGTATGCCAGTCAATTCCGCTGGTTGCTTTCCATAACAGAGCAATCGACAGCAAAATACGGATAGTGGGCCATGCGCGCTTTAGCATTGATTTCCACCCAGAAGGGGTTTTAGGGGTGGATTGGGGTATTGAACTCATAGGCGTAAGGATAATGCCTTGTGCATCTACGGTCCTGAATTTAGGCTAATTACTTCGCTAAAGCGGGTCCTTGCCAGTTGCTACAGAGGCTAAAGTCAAATTTAGACAATACTTGGCCAAAGCGTTGGATTTCTAGACTGTCTAGGGGCTCGCAGCGTTCAAAGGCTAAGTTGCTACCAACGGGGGGTGAGAAGCTCATGCCAGACCAATTAATGAGCAGAATATTTGCTCCTAGAGGTAGCTGTCCAAACCAAAGGTCAAATTGATCTTTTCTTTCATCTAGCACAAACACTGGAATCGGTTTTGCATACCAAGCAGCACGACTACCCAGAGTCCAGTTTTGGACAGCAATACCATCTGTTTTAGTAGCTTGACTTAATTGGGTAGCTTTTTGCCCTGCAATTTTCCAGCCATAAAGATCGGCAATTGGATTTGATTTAATCGATGCAGAAGGAATGCCGCCAGATAAAACAAATCCAAAGCCAATCATGCACAGTGCAATTTGAAAAATGAATAAAACACGTATGACAGTTTTATGTTGAACAGACCATGCTTTAGCTAACCCAATGCCAGCAAATGGAGCCAAGCAAAACCATGCAGGCGTTGTCCAGTGAGGCAGGCCACCACCACCAGAAAGAATTGCAAATATAACAAAAGGGATGAAGAAGAATCCAAGTAATGACAGTAAAGAAAGCTTTGTTGCATGCATGCAGTCTTTAAGGAAGATATAGCTGCCCAACATGAGCAGGGGACCAAATACGAGAATTTGAATACCAAGGAAGGCGCCGAATCTCCGCCATAACCATTCACCACCGCTGCCATGGGCGATTTGGTACTTAAAGGAAATCCAGTCATTAACCCAATTCCAGTAAAGCACTGGCCCTATCAAGACTAACGCGAGCAAGATTGCTAACCAGAAACCTATTTTTCCAAGCCATGGTTTTCTGCGAGCGCTAATAAATACAAGCAGCAAAGCAAAAGCGGTAAAGATGGCAGTGTATTTACTTAAGCCAGCGAATCCAAGCAGTAGCCCAGTTAAAAGCCAATCCCCAATTGTGAAGTGGTCTTGAACTAACCAACGAAGTGCCATGAACATCAGACCAAGACTTAATGGCGTCAACAAAGTATCTGGCAATAAGCCGATGGCAAGTATGTGCGGCATTGGTGCTGCGATGATAGTGAGAACTGCTATCAGTCCACAAGTATTGGCTGAAGGTAGTGCGCTGGTGAGGTATCCCGAATTGCGACCTTGGATGAAGTGGTGAATCTCCAGCGTCACTTGATAAACCAAAAGACAGGAGATCACCCAAAGCAACTCGGGAACTAAACGAATGAAACCTTCCGAAGAGGTGAGAGCAACTAGCGGCCACTGAATCCAACCCACCAATGGTGGATGATCAAAATAACTCCAAGCTAAATGTTGGGCATATAGTGCGTAATGAGCTTCATCAACCGAAAATTCAACTGAAAATCCCAGGGCAAAATGCACTAGCGCTGCTATGCAAATGCAGATTGCTGCCCAACTTGAGGGTGATTGATGGCGCATAAGCCGATTTTAGACTCACTCGAGCAATTCTTTGGGACAATTAGCAATATGTTGAAAGATGTTTTACGCCCCCTCATTCTCGCCACGCTGATTGCATTAGCTGGCTGTGCTGGTTTTGGCGGGGGGTCAGTTCAGGATGAGTCAGGACAAACTTTTGATCCTAGTGCGCTCCTAGCACAGGATGAGCTCCCGAAGTTTTCTGCGCAGACTGCGCGAAATGGCATGCCTAATGGTTGGAATTTCTATCGTATAGCGCCCTTTAAGAAGAATACGGTTTACCGTCTTGAGAACTACCAAGGCAGAACTGTACTAAGCGCTAACTCCAAAACTTCAGCCTCAGGTCTAGCTGTGAAGTTACGCCCAAGGCCAGCAAATAATTTATGGCTACAGTGGGAGTGGAAGGCTTTGAGTGCTATTCCTGAAGCTGATAATGCTGAGCGTTATCACGACGATGCACCCCTCAGAATATTAGTAGCCTTTGATGGTAATAAATCGAAATTGCCATTAAAAGAGAAGATGAACTTCGAGATGGCCAATCTCATTAGTGGTCAAGAAATGCCTTATGCCACTCTCATGTATATCTGGTCTGGAAAATCGCCAGTAGATACGATTATTAGTAATGCACATACCTCGCGCATTAAGATGATTGTGGTTGATTCTGGTTGGGATAACTTAGGCGCTTGGCACAAGCATCAACGTGACCTTGCTGCTGATTACAAGCTGGCCTATGGAGAGGCTCCTGGCGAAGTGATCGGGATTGCCTTGTTAACGGATACCGATAATACAAAATCAGAAACGCGGGCTCTCTATGGCGATATCGAGCTAGTGCGCAAAAATCCAAAATAAAGTTAGCCTTGAGAAGGGCGCCAGCGTTTGAGTAAGAGTGCGTTACTTAAGACGCAAAAGCTCGAAAGCGCCATGGCGCTACCCGCCAGTATCGGAGATAAATAGCCTAAAGCTGCTAAGGGGATTCCAGTGGAATTGAAGATAAAAGCCCAAAACAAATTTTGCTGAATCTTTCCCCAAGTCTTTTTGGAGATATCAATGGCATCTGCAACCAAAGTAGGATCTCCACGCATCAAGGTAATACCCGCAGCCTGCATTGCAACATCAGTGCCCGTAGACATAGCCATACCAATATCTGCTGTTGCGAGAGCAGGGGCATCATTGACTCCGTCACCTACCATTGCAACCCATTGGCGCTTGCCATCCTTTGTAGATGATTGAAGCTTACGAATTATGTCCGCTTTATTGTTTGGCATGATTTGTGCATAGACTTCATCAATGCCAATGAGGTGGCCTACTCTATTTGCTGCTGCAGTATTGTCGCCTGAGAGCATGACAGTCTGAATGTGTAGCCGATGTAAAGAAGCAATCGCTGCCTTTGCATTACTTTTCAGCTCATCACCAAAAGCGATAACTGCAATCGGTGATGATGTGGATTCATTCATCAAAACAGAAACGGTTTGTCCTGCATCAAAACAAACTTGCGCTTGTTGAATGATGTCTGCGTAATAAATGTTCGAGCTGAGCGACACCACACTTTGCAAGCAGAGATTTTGGCCAATCCAAGGCCCAGCGCTAGGCTTACCGCTGATGCCAATGCCTGGTAAGGCTTTACTCTCAGAAGGCGGGATGGGGCTCAGCCCTTTTTGTTTTGCTGCATCTAGCAAAGCCTTGGCCAAAGGATGCTCGCTACCCAATTGCAAACCAGCAGCACTCGCTAGGATGGCATCTTCATTTACCGAGCTCGTAAATGAAATTAAATTAAGCAGTCTTGGCTTACCAAGCGTCAGCGTCCCAGTTTTATCAAAGGCAATAATATTTAACCGGTGTGCAAGTTCAAGAACCTGTGGATCTTTAATCAGAATACCAAAGCGCGCCGCAATTCCAGTTCCTGCCATGATGGCCGCAGGCGTTGCTAAGCCAAGAGCGCAGGGGCAAGCAATTACCATTACAGACACTGCTCTGAGTATTGCGATCGATGCAGAGTCTAAATAAAACCAATTGGCTAATCCAGTAATGACGGCAATCACAATCACGCTAGGTACAAATACTGCACTCACTTGATCTACTAATTTTTGAATCGGGGCTTTTTGAGTTTGCGCATCTTCCACTAAAGAAATGATTTGAGAGAGAACGCTTTCGATGCCAACGGCTTGTGCTTCAATCACCAAAACACCTTCACCATTGAGGGATCCCCCGATGACTTTTGAACCCATCAATTTTTTAACGGGGGCGCTTTCTCCAGTAAGAAGGGATTCATCTACATGGCTAGTGCCAAGCAAAATGAGCCCATCCACAGGAATACGCTCACCCGGCAAAACCAATACACGGTCTTTAGGAAATACTTGCCCTAATGGTAGGTCGCGATATTGATCTAGTGGAGTGCCTTCTGCAATAAGGATATTTTGGTTGAGTACTTTGGCATGCTCTGGCCACAGTTTCTGTAGTGCTCGAATCGCTGCACTGGTTTGTTGCTTTGCACGAGCCTCTAACCACTTACCTAATAGCACCATACAAATAATTACAGCTGAGGCCTCGAAATACAGTTCATGCGCCGCATGGGGTGAGGCTATCATTTGATACACACTTAAGCCGTAAGCGGCACTTGTACCCAGTGCGACTAGCAAGTCCATATTCCCAGTGCCGGACATCAGTGATTTAAAACCTGCTTTGTAAAAGCGCCAGCCCAAAAAGAATTGCACTGGACTTGCTAACAATAATTGCCATTTTGGAGAGAGCGTCCAATGGGTGGCAAACGGCATGAGCAACATGGGCAAAAATAATGGCGCTGAAAGAGTAAATCCCAATAAGACTCTCCCTAATCCATCTGCACCCCAAAGGGAGTGTGAATGATTTAGTTGGGCATTTTTATGGGGAGTGCTGAGCTTGGCTTCATAGCCCGTTTTTTGGACCAAAGCGATAACGCTATCAATCGTGGTCTCAGAATCCGCACTTAGGCGGACTTTTGCTTGTTCAGTAGCTAAATTAACGCTGGCAGCCTCTACCGCCGGAATGCGTATAAGAGCCTTCTCAACCCTGCCCACACAAGATGCGCAGGTCATTCCACCAATATCTAGGGTAAATAACTCAGAATTCATCTCTTTTGCAGTGCTCATATGGAAGATAATCTACCGTATACCAAACAAAGTCACTTCAAAAGGGTTGATATGTTGAGTCTAAAAGTATCTGGCATGACCTGTGGGGGATGTATTAAAGCTGTTACCAAGGCTATTCAAGCCCAGGATCCGAGTGCAACAGTTCAAGTAGATCTGGATACTCAGATGGTCTCTCTAGAAACTTCCTTATCCCAAGCCCAGGCTAGCCAGCTCATAACAGATGCTGGTTTTCCCGTTGCCAATTAAGCTTTTGTTTAGAATGTCGGCAAACCTAGCAAAACCCATAGTTTTTGTTTCTAAAGGATCGTGATTTATGTTCTTCAGTAAGTTAATGCCTCACGATGGTAATTTCTTCGTACTGTTTAATCAGCACGCTAGCAGTATCGTTTCTGCATCCGAATCTTTCTTAAAGTTCGTTGAGCACTATAACGATGAAGCTCTCCGTACAAAATATACGCAAGAAGTAGATCAGGCAGAGCATGCCTGCGATGACGTCGTGAAAGAGGTTCATCGCCGCCTGCACAAAACTTTTATTACCCCCATCGATCGTGATCAGATCTTCTCACTCATTAATACGACGGATGACGTTGCCGATTTGCTACAAAACGGTACTGAAGCAATGCATCTCTATAACGTCAAGCAGATGACGCCTGAGATATTGCAAATGGCGCAGTTATGTAATCAGTGCTGTATCAGTATGAGAAATGCAGTTGCTACTTTGAAGGATATTTCAGATCCAGAAGTTGCTAAAGCAGCCTTAAAGACTTGTGATGAGATTGATCATCTTGAATCTGGTGCTGACCGTCTCTTGTCTACTGCGATTACTCGATTATTCCGTGAAGAAATTGAGGTTCGCGAATTAATTAAACTCCAGCGTATATATGAGTTGCTTGAGGAAGTGACTGATAAATGTGAAGACGTCGCCAATTTAGTTGAAGGCATCGTTCTTGAAAACTCTTAAGGCGAATTAAGTTGCCAGCGATAGAAGTAGCGTTTTGGGTTGTAGCACTTTTAGTAGCGCTAGCCCTTGCATTCGATTTCATGAATGGTTTTCATGATGCTGCTAACTCCATTGCAACAGTTGTTTCTACTGGGGTACTAAAACCTCAGCAGGCAGTTGTATTTGCTGCCTTTTTCAATTTCTTAGCAATCTTCATTTTCCACCTCAGTGTTGCAGCGACAGTGGGTAAAGGTATTGTTCATCCCGCTGCAGTAGATTTGCATGTGATCTTTGGTGCCCTAGTTGGCGCCATTATCTGGAACATAGTCACTTGGTATTACGGTATTCCATCAAGCTCTTCTCATGCTTTAATTGGTGGTTTGGTTGGTGCAGCCTTACCAAAAGCGGGCACAGATGGCCTGGTTTGGTCGGGCATCATTAAAACAGTTTCCTTTATTTTTATCTCCCCATTAGTTGGCTTCTTGCTGGGCTCCTTGATGATGTTGTTAGTGGCTTGGGCCTGTAAAAATGCCAACCTATCAAAAACAGATCGCTGGTTTCGTCGTCTGCAATTAGTTTCAGCTGGCGCATATAGCTTGGGCCATGGTGGTAACGATGCTCAAAAAACCATTGGCATTATTTGGCTCTTGCTCATCATTACCGGTTATGCAGAGGCAAGCGCCAAAATGCCACCAACTTGGACAATTATTTGTTGTTATATAGCAATTGCTATGGGTACCATGTTCGGTGGCTGGCGTATTGTGAAAACAATGGGACAGAAAATAACTAAACTCAAACCAGTGGGCGGCTTCTGTGCTGAAACTGGCGGAGCCATTACCCTGTTTGCAGCAACTGCCTTGGGTATTCCTGTATCCACTACCCACACGATTACTGGGGCTATTGTTGGTGTGGGCTCTACACAGAGAGCTAGTGCGGTTCGTTGGGGTGTAGCAGGAAACATCCTTTGGGCTTGGATTTTTACGATTCCAGCCACTGCCTTGATGTCAATGATTGTCTATTACCTTAGC
>Ga0194051_1000602_pt1 | contig 20397 bp, 15 predicted proteins | sample SepL2320m_MetaG_FD_161275 | JGI IMG/M metagenome (GOLD analysis project Ga0194051, IMG submission 161275) | Anoxic zone freshwater microbial communities from boreal shield lake in IISD Experimental Lakes Area, Ontario, Canada - Sep2016-L239-20m | ecosystem: Environmental > Aquatic > Freshwater >... | reverse complement strand
CATGCACAGTTCAGCGTCTTCCACCCCCCCGCTTCTGCCTCGCGGCGATTGCAGCTGGCATCGCTTTTGCGAGAACGCTGGGATCTGGTAGCCCTGGGATTGTTGGCAATTGCACCGCTCGTGATTCCGGCTCTGGGCGGTGCGCTTGGGGGACAGGTGACAACGCTTTTTATCTACTGCATCTTGGCGTTGGGACTGAATGTGATGGTCGGCTACACAGGTCTAGTGCATTTGGGAATCGCGGCCTTCTTTGGCATCGGGGCCTACTCGATGGCGATTCTGACCGTGCCGATGTACCCGTTTCAAATGGGGTTTGCGGCTGCTGCGGTCATCAGCACGCTGCTGGCGGCAGGAGTTGGTTTAGCGCTGGGCGCACCAACGTTGCGCCTGCGCGGCGACTATCTTGCAATCGTGACGCTGGGTTTTGGAGAGGTTGTCAAAGTCACGCTTCGTAACCTCGAACAGATTACCGGTGGCATGAAGGGGCTCAATCCTGTGCCGCCTCCTGGGGCTGGCGTGACTCTGGGTGGGGTCGATTTAGGGATGGCGTTTGCGATTGATCCGCGCTATTTCTATTACCTTTCGCTGATCGTACTGGCGGGAGTGGTTGTGGCAATGCGACGACTCGAAAACTCCCGTCTGGGCCGAGCGTGGGTGGCGGTTCGTGAAGATGAACTGGCCGCTTCTGCCATGGGAATCTCAGCGACGCGCGTAAAACTATCGGCCTTCGCCATGTCGTCGGCTGTGGCTGGCCTGGCAGGCTGTCTCTATGCAGCGAGCCTGTCCACAACGGCTGATCCCAATGCGTACGATTTCAACCGCTCGATCATGATGCTCTGCGCAGTCATTCTGGGTGGTTTGGGCAGCATCCCTGGCACGCTCTTAGGCGTGGCAATTTTGGTTGGATTCGACACCGTTCTAGCGCCCTGGGCAGACTCTTGGATTCAGCAGATGAATATCAATCCAACTGGATCGAGCCTGCTTTCCTTCAGCGGCTGGCGGTTAGCGCTATTTGGTTTAGCGCTTGTGCTTGTGATGCGGTTTCGGCCGGCGGGGCTCGTGCCAAGCCGTCGGTTGGCGGCGGAACTGCACGAGGGCCAGACATGAAATTAAAACCATTATTTTCTAAAGCGGCGAATGCCGCTGCCATTCGCGCGGCTTCATCCGGCACGCCTCTGCTGGATGTCGATCGACTGAGCGTGCGATTCGGTGGGCTTGTGGCCGTCTCGGAGCTCGATCTTGATGTGGCTCAGGGAAGCATTGTCTCGCTGATCGGTCCCAATGGTGCCGGCAAGACAACGGCTTTTAATTGCATCAGCGGCATCTATGCCCCGTCGGCTGGCAGCGTGCGGTTTGAGGGCCGGCGGCTGGAGCGATCGTTTGCGGCCAGCACATTTTGGGGCGCGATGGGAGTCGGCTTATTGACGGGACTGCTCTTTGCGGCCGCCGCAGTCGATGTCGATCGCCTCTGGCTGGCCGTTATAAAACGCGGCATGATCACCGGTGAGCCGTTCACGATCGCAGGTGCTCAAGCCAGATTACGAGGCTACTTTCGTGCGGAGCTAGCAATCGATCAGATGGCCGGCAAGTGGCGAGTTGTCAGTGCCGACGGATTGGATGTGCTGGCAATCAAACGCAACCTTGCGGATGCCAACAGCCTGCGTGACGACCTGCAAGCAGCCGTCACAGCACGTCGGACTGGCCCCGGCACAGTGCCCGACACAAGTGATCTGGCGGATGTCGCGCAAAAAATCCCTGGACAGTCAAGCGTCTTACCAGTCAAAGAGGATGTGCTCGACCGCCTGGCAGCGGGCAAAGCCCGGATTCGTCGCCGGGGTTGGCTGGGACTTTTTGCAGGCTGGATTCTGGGCACCGCTGGAACGATTGCTGTCTGGCAGCGAGGGAGGCGTTCGGCGCACGTCGTGGCGCAGGCGGGTATCTCGCGGACATTCCAAAACATTCGCCTCTTTTCCACTATGACGGTTTTGGAAAATGTGCTCGTTGGTCTGGATCGTTCGATTCCAGGTGGGGTTTTTGGAATGCTCTTTCGTTCCCCGACCAATCGTCGCGGTGAGAAGGCAGCCCGCGAACGGGCCATTGAGGCCCTCAAGTTTGTCGGCCTTGCCGCTGAAGGCAATCGCATTGCTGGTCAACTTCCCTACGGCGATCAGCGGCGACTTGAGATCGCTCGTGCGGTCGCAACGGGAGCCAGGTTGATTTTGCTTGATGAGCCAGCCGCCGGAATGAACCCATCTGAAACAGGTGAGCTGGCCGGATTGGTAGAACGAATTCGAGATCGTGGAGTGACTGTCTTACTGATTGAGCATCATATGAATGTGGTGATGCGAGTGAGCGATCGCGTGGCGGTGCTTGACCACGGCGTGAAGATTGCCGAAGGCACGCCGGCAGAAGTGAAACGAAACGAAAAAGTGATCGAAGCCTATCTGGGCCCAGACGCATGAGTCTCTGATGCCGATATTTGAAGTGTCTCATCTGGTGGCTGGCTACGGGCCGATCAAGGCGCTCGATGGGGTTTCGTTTGATGTGAATGCAGGGGAACTCATTGCAATCATCGGCGCCAACGGTGCTGGCAAGACAACTCTACTCATGACAATCTCAGGGGTCGTGCCGGCTCGCAGCGGCTCCATTCGATTTCTGGATCAACCGATCAACGGGCTTTTAACCCATGAGATTGTTCGCTTGGGTGTCGGCCACTCCCCAGAGGGCCGGAGAATTTTCCCCCGGCTCACGGTTCGCGAAAATCTTCAGCTCGGTGGATTTACGCAGCCCGATCGTTGGCAGTTAAAGCGCGATATTGCCGAAGCCTGCAATCTGTTTCCGGTGCTTGGTACCCGCATGAACCAGTTGGGAGGCACGCTCTCTGGCGGTGAGCAGCAGATGCTGGCACTGGCTCGGGCGCTCGTTGGCCGGCCGAAACTCTTAATGCTGGACGAACCGTCACTGGGGCTGGCGCCACTAGTGGTTGTTAAGATTTTTGAAGTCATCGCGGGGCTGACATCCCGTGGCATCGCGGTGATCTTGGTGGAGCAAAACGCGAGGGCTGCCCTCAGGCTTGCCTCTCGAGGCTATGTCCTTGAAAGCGGTCGCATCACGCTCAGTGGCAGCGGCCCAGAGTTGTTGAACGACCGCCGGGTACGGGATGCCTATCTTGGTGAATAGAAACTCTTTTCCGCGTTGCATTCCGAGCCTCTGATCCTCCAGACGCCCTTCTGGACTCGGATGAGAGGACTGATGTTCTGGCTTTGACTTCTTCATCTGAACGATGCCAACGAGATCACTTCGCCTTCAGGAGCCGAATTTATAGGGAACGGCCTGCCACGAGATCAAGAATCGCAGTGCCAAAATCGGCCAAGCGTTTTTCACCGATGCCCTTGATTCGAAGTAAGGCTGCCGGTGAGGCGGGTTTTTCTCTGGCAATTGCCCGCAGCGACTTGTCGTCGAAAATAGTCCAGGCCGGTTTTCCGCGGGCTTCCGCCACATGCCGACGCCACTTCCGCATGCGTTCGAAGAGATCGCGATCGACTCCCTGCCAATCGTCTTCATCAGCTTTCGGAGCACGAGTTTTTCCGGCGCGTGGCTCTTGCAAGACGACGGACCGAGTGCCGCGGAGCAACTCCCATGAATAATCGTTGAGCATGACAACCGGACGGTCGCCACTGCTGCGAGCCAGCATTCCTTGGTCGAGTAATTGATGCACTAGATTTTCGGCCGCGCGCTGGTCTAGCGAAGGCAGCAATCCAAAGGTTGAGAGGCGATCGTGGCCGTGACGGGTAATCCCGTCAGTTTTTGCACCGCGCAGCACCTCACAAATATGGCGGACGCCAAACCGCTCCTGCACGCGGGCCACGCACGACACGATTTTTTGAGCCGTCACAGTGGAATCGGGAAAACTCTCGGTTTCTCCCAAGCATACATCGCAGGCCCCGCAACTCACGCTACCGTAGGCCTGACCAAAATATTCTGAGAGGGCGGCATGGCGGCAACGCGTTGCCTGCGCGTAGCGACGCATGGCATGCAGGTGTTGAATCTGACCGGCAATGAGCGCTTCGGCTTGGGTCGATTCCAATTCTGACTCAAGAGCACTTTTTCGCACTAGCGATTCCCAGCTGAAGACATCGGCCGATGAATAGAGCAGCACGCACTCCGCAGCCAATCCGTCGCGGCCAGATCGGCCTGTTTCTTGCTGGTAGGCCTCGAGGCTTTTAGGAAGGGCTGTGTGGAGCACAAGTCGCACATCGGAGCGGTCAATTCCCATACCGAAAGCGACAGTCGCTACGACAACGTCGATTGTTTCCCTTGCGAAAGCATCTTGCGTTTTGCGGCGTTCCTCGGGGTCGAGTCCAGCGTGGTAGGGGCGAGCCAAGAGCCCTTCGGCAGCGAGGCGTGCGGCGAGGCGTTCGGTTTCTTTGCGGGAAATACAATAGACGATAGAGGCTTCACCAGCATGACGGCCGAGAATGTGGAGTGTCTGAGTGATCCGGTCGGTGCGAGGCACAACCCGGTAGATCAAATTGGGGCGATCGAATGTGCCCAGCAGCACATCTGGATTGCGCAGATGGAGTTGCGAGATGATGTCGTCGCGAACGCGAGGCGTGGCTGTGGCTGTGAAGGCATGCAGGCTGGCCGAGGGAAAACGCTCACGCAGCAATGACATCTGCCGGTATTCGGGGCGAAAGTCGTGGCCCCAGTGGCTGATGCAGTGGGCTTCATCGATGGCAAATCGCTTCACGCCCACCCGAGCCAGCATGTCGAGCAAGCCCGTGTTGACCAGTCGCTCTGGTGCTGTGAAGAGCAGTCGTAATTCGCCGGCGGCGAGTCGGTTTAAAATGCGAGTGCGTTCCTCCGAAGAAAGTCCGGAGTGAAGTGCGGCGGCGGGGTAGCCAATCGCCTCGAGTGAATCGACTTGATCTTTCATCAAGGCCACCAGCGGCGAGATGACAACATCGGTTGTTTCGGTTACTAATGGCGGCAATTGGTAGCAGAGACTCTTGCCACCTCCAGTCGGCATCACTACAAGCGAGTCGCGGCCATCGAGTGCCGAATGAATCGCCTCAGCCTGCAGAGGCCGCAATTGGTCGAATCCCCACCAACGCGAAAGCATGTCGGTGATGCGTGAATCAATCGGTTCTGCCGGTGCGTCGAGCGACGAAATTGAATCAGGCAAAGACGTGGCCGGCCCTGGCACTGGTACACCTGCGTGGTAAAAAACAGTCGCCTCTACGGTACCAGAAGGCCTCGCAGAAACACAGCATCACGCATCAGCAGATCCTCTGGCAAAGCGGGAATCGCGTGCCCTGTCGGTGGCCAAAGCCAGAGCATGGATCCCGGATCAAGTACGGGCTCGAGGGATCTCTGGGGCGGAGTGGGGATGCAGCAGCATTGAAAATACCAACCGGGGACCCGTCGCCATGGTCTGGACTGCCTGGAAAATGCGGACTGGAAATCGACGATGTAACCCTGATCGGTGCGATCCAAGGGCTCTTCATGGGAGAGAGTTGACTGAACTCCGCAAGTCCGATGCCTTTGTTATGGACGACGCTGTGTACAAGATGATCTGGCCGCACGCGCCCTCGCCCCCCTTTACCCAAAGGGTCGCCGGCAGTTTTCCAGGCTTTATGCCGCGTGAAAGACGCCTTGCCTCGGGGGCCATGCGGGTGGGAGAGTCTCGGCCCCAATGATGTTTTTCGACTGTTTTCAGTCTTCTGTGGCGGTTCAGCAGCGCACGCTCCAGCGCGCGATCGCGTGCGCGCTCATGCTGCTGCTTTTCTTGCTGCGATCAGCGCCCGCCACTGAGCCCGCCGGCGGAATGTTTTTACCGAGCGATAGCGGCCTCTCGCTCTGGCAGCAGACGCTCGAAACAGTCAGAGCCGAATGGCCGATCGTGCGCACCGTGGAGCCTGATTTTCATTCGCTGCCGCCGCGAGAGGGAGTCATCGAATCGGCATGGGTAGAACCCCAAAGCGATAAGCCAACCCCGGGTTCGCTGCCGATCACTTCCCAGGCGTGGCCTCCACGTCGACACCGGGTTGTTGTGCGAGTGGTGCCAGCGGCCAATGGGGTATGGATTGATGCAATCGTGGAAACCCAAACGATTGCACAGTCGTATGCAGTCGCCGACCCAGGCGGCATTGAATTGACAGGCGGTTGGCCGACGGATGCCCCGGCGAGCGATGCCACGAATATCACGACAACGCTTGCGGCCAAGATGGCCCCTTCTGTCGAACCGATCTACTCACTGCCGCCACTGGAGGGCGAGGGAATGTTTGGCGTGGGGCCACGAGAACCGCCGTGGGCTCACAGCCAATATCCTCGGCTTTCACGGGCGGGATACAAAGTGCTGGAGGACTACCGCAACTTCTATTCGTGCGAGAGCCTTGTCTGTCTGACGGCAGCCTTTGGCGCCGGTGCTTTGATGGCCAACACGGGCTTTGACACAACGCTGCAGACGGCTTGGCAAACAAGCGTTACGCCGACGATTGTCGGCAATGTCTCTTTAACCAAGCCCATTGGTGAAGGCCGGTATGCGTTGGCTGTGTTTGGCGCAGCGGCAGCGACGGGGCTGATCTTTGAGGGGCGTCCCTCGGGCGACATCGTCGGGGAGTGGGGATCACGGTCGCTGCGAATGTTTGTCGTTGGAGCGCCACCCCTCTATGGTCTGCAGTGGGCAACGGGTGCTTCACGACCAAGTGATAACAGTTCGGTTGGCAGCGGCTGGAAATTTGGTCAGGACGACAACGGCGTGAGCGGTCATGCATTTGTCGGGGCGATCCCCTTTTTAGCAGCGGCCGAGATGGTGGAAAATCCGTGGGCAAAAGGCGGGCTCTATGTCTGCTCGACCTTCGTGGGATTTTCCCGAATCAACGATAATCGCCACTATCCCTCGCAGGTTTTTCTGGGCTGGTATTTAGCGTGGGCCAGTTCGATGGCCATTAACCGCACGGAACTTCACTTCAGCGGCATGGAGGTGCGAGTGGTGCCACTGCCAATCGCCGATCTCGGAGGCATGGCCGTGGAAACCAAGTGGTAAAAACGACCACGGACTATGCCGGTGAGCGGCGTGCCACTTTGCAGGAGGCCAAAAGGAGGGCTGCAGTGGCTAGGAGTGCCCATGTTGCAGGTTCCGGGACAACGACGGCACTGGCTGGGGTAACACTCCAGGCCAGACCGTAGGCTGTGGCCGTCGTAGGCGCGGAGGCGGTGTTGTAGTTTTGATCAAGGCCCTTGACGCGGAGCGTGTAGAGGCCCGTTACTGGAACTGACAGACGCAAAAACTCACTGCTGCTGTACAAGGCGATCGATTGGGCAATCAGAGAACTGCCAGTGGAGGGATCAACGCGTAGCAACTCAAGCGAAAGGTTGCTCAGGGAAATATCAGCAGCACTCGACAAGGTTTCGTTAATGGTGCGATCGGCAAACCAGGTTAAGGCTGCCGTCAGCGTGCTGCCTTCGTCAAGTGAGGTTCCAATGGCATAGTCGTTGGTATTGCCCGAAGCGTTACTGGCACTCACCACGCTGCCCGCATCCCAGCCACGGCTGAAAAGGTTTGCGCCACCTCCGCTGCCTGGCACGCCAAGCGTTGTACTTCCGCCGGCAAAAACGTAGGTCGTGGTATCAATTTGGATACTTGACTGATCGCCGATATAAATCCCGTATGCATTGGTGAGATTCACCATGCCAGCGCCGACAGAGTTATCGAGTGCTTGCGTTGTCGTGATCACGCCTCCCACGGTCGACTGGCCGTTGTTCCAGCCGGGAGTTGCAGAGGCTCCTGCCATCAGCGTGGCTTTGATCACACGAGCGTCGAGCATCTCGCTGCTGGCGGCATTGCCCCCGACAAATAATGTGCCGGCATCGACCAAGAGTGATGCGGCTCCGGCCATGATTGGCGCAGCAAAACTCGTGCCCGCCATATCGGGAATGTAATACTGATCAAGATACTCTCCATTTGCTGCATTGGTTGGATCGGTTCCGGAGACATGACCGCCGGTCAATCCGCCATAAAAGGCAAGCGTCAAATTATCGCCTGGTGCGGCAATATCGACGGTAGGCCGCACGCCCGAAATGGTGATTCCCGTGGCCGGATTGTAGAAGTCACCTGGGCCGCGACTGGAGAAAGATGCCACTTGCGAGTAGGGGGGCAAGAGAGTGTCGCCGGTCATCGCGGCCACGGCCATGCCGTTGTATCCAGAGCCCGGGCCGCCGACGGTGTTGGCAGTCGGGCCGGAATTACCAGCAGCAAATGTCGCCAGAACATTATTTTCTTTGATCAGCGCATCCAGGGCGATCGTTTCGGCAACTCTTCCCGCAGAGTCGTCAAAGCCCCAGCTACTATTGATGACCGCCGCCTTCAGGGTCGTTGTGCTGGTGACGATGCCGGTTCGCATCGATTGGGTGTAGGCATAGAGAAAGCTCTGGTCGGTGATTTCAAATGAGCCTGAATAGTCCTCTCCCGGAGTGGCATTCCACGCTGTGGCAATAGAACCCGACCAAAGCTGCGCTGTCGGGGCGATGCCAACTTGATAGGTGTATTGCCCCGTGCCGCCGATGGCTTGGCCAACCATCGTGGCATGCCAATCGAATTGGCCGAGTTGTGTCTGGGCTGGGCCGGTGGCCGCAAGGATCGCAGGGTCGGCGATAAACTGTGAGACGCGACCCGTCAGTGACTGATGTCCGTTCCAGATCGCGCCCGCTTCAATATTGGCAACGATCGCCCGGCTGCCAGTAAATCCCATCGAGTAAAATGCGTTGGCACCGATCAGATCGTTGACATACACGCCATTGAATATGTTTGATCCAGAATCGCTGCCCACAACCGCCCACGCGTAAGGGGCATGCAACAGGTGCAAGGCTACAATCACGGTGGCAGTGGCCCAGACAAAAAAATACCTGCGGCCCCGGGCAGTCAAGGCACGAAACCCAACGAATCGTCGGCCGAGAGTGGGCCTAGGCTGTAAAAATGTCGTTGTTGAGTTGATGAGGTTCACTCTTGTTCCCCGCCAGGCGAGCGTAGCCCACACGCACGCCTGAAGCACAACAATAGTATAGCCGGAAGGGGCGTCGCAGGCACGACCTACCATGCACAACTGGTTTTAGGCGGCCAATGCCCTCGTCAGGCTTAGCCCACTGGATAAAAGCCGTCATTTTACGCAGGGCAGTCGGACGACAACGATTGCATCAGTACGCGGCAGACAAGTGATGGGTCGATGCCCCCCACCAACCCCACATGCCCAAGCCGTTCGGGAAGCACAAAATTGAGTCGACCTGCCACAGCTTTTTTGTCGCGGGCCATCACGGCAAGAAGCTTTTCAGCCGGAATATGGCGGAGACAAGGTGCCCTGAGCGGTAGCCCCAGCGATTCCAGTAACCGATCCTGTCGGGCCACAATGTCGGCCCCAATGTGGCCCAGTTCCATCGCCAATCGAGCAGCGCACGCCATGCCGATTGCCACGGCTTCGCCGTGTAAAAGTACGCCGTAGCCCGCTGTTGTTTCAAAAGCGTGGGCAAATGTGTGGCCATAATTGAGCACGGCGCGGAGTCCCGATCGTTCGTGCTCGTCTCGCTCGACAACATCGGCTTTTAAGGCAACCGAACGCTCAACCACATAAAGAATAGCTGCGGGATCACGAGCCATCACGGAGTGGGCGTTGGTCTCCAGCCACCCAAAAAATTGAGCGTCGAGAATCATGCCGTATTTAACCACTTCGGCGAGGCCGCTTTTAAACTCGCGTTCAGGAAGTGTCGCCAGCGTATTGACGTCGGCCACAACCCCCAGCGGTTGCCAGAATGCACCAACAAGATTTTTGCCAGCGTCCAGATTGATTCCCGTTTTTCCACCAACGGCACTGTCGACTTGAGCCATAAGCGTTGTCGGCACCTGCCAAAAAGGTAGCCCGCGAGCAAATGTTGCTGCCACAAAGCCGGTTAAATCTCCGACAACGCCTCCCCCGACGGCAACAATGTGCGTGTGGCGATCAGCGGCGAGGTGAGCCAGTTCACTCCACAGCCGCGCCGCTTCGGTCACTGATTTTGCAGATTCGCCCGCCAAGACGGTCAGGGTCTGAGTGTCGATGCCGGCAGCCTGCAGGGAGGCTTCGGCGGCAGCAGCGTGCGAGACAAGCACGGCAGAATCGGCCACGATGATCGCGCGGCTGGCGTTAACCGAATCCGTTGGCCGCGAATGGATCGCCGCGCCCAGGCCACCCAGCACGCCTGAACCAATCACAACAGTGTATGAGCGATCGGCGGCATCGCCTGCGAGACGAACGCGAATGCTACGAGAAGAAGATGAAACAGTAGAAGGGGTCACAAACGAGTTCGCAGAAATTGGCTAAAAAAACGCAAGCCACATCGGGCACGTCAGGCGGCGATCGTCAGGCTACGCCGACCCTGGCAAGATCGGTGGGCGTGACGGTGATGATTCGGGCAAAGCCAGTGTGTTGACGGAGGTAATCGAGTTCAACCGCTTCACGCGGGCTGGCGTGGAGCAGGACTTCGGCTCGCAGTTTGTCGGAACGCGACCAGTCTTCATAATCTTCGGCCCAGACGGTCTGGTTTTCAACGACGAGTGCATCGCGATAGGGGTCGAATACGTTGGGCATCCGCAGGGCTCCTGGCATCACAGATCAAGAAGGGTGTCGAACATCAGAACAGTCGGACATCACGCCACCAATTCTGAGTGGTTGGAGTATACATTGCCAGACCGGCAGCCTCTTTGGCCCACGAAAAACAAAACTAGGAAATAGGACATGGTAAACAACCCCGGCCCCGCTGCCATTTCATCACCGAGCCACGATCGCCGCGGCATGTGGTTGGTGGTGGGCTTGGTTGGATTGGGCTTGGCTTTAGCGGCAGTTGGGGTCTGGTTTCAGTGGGGGCAAACGCGGCGTTGCCTGGCGTTTTACGGAGCGACTCAAGCCGAGCGAATTTCCACAGCCCCGCGCGTCGAACTCTGGACGCTCCAAGGTGGCCGAACTGGCAATGTGGCGGCTGTTGAACGGTTTGACATCTCGCAGGCAGGCGGCCTTGTGCATCTGCGACGCGGGCTTGTCGAGGACGCCAACTTCAACTGGGACGGTCTGTCGGGACCGATTCCAGCCGACGCGTGGGACGTGGCGTTTGTTTTTTTTGCCCCTGCTGGAGTGATCGCCGAATCGACGACATTGGCGATTGACTTTGGTGCGGCAGGTGGATCGCTGACAGTGGTGGGGCAACCTGGGCGAGTTGGCTTGGGGCGGATCGGAGCGGGACTCAAGAAGTGGGTCAATGAGGCGACGGAGAAAGGGAGAACAGGGAGGGGGCTCTAGGAAACTGCTGAGAGGTCAAAAGTTCGAATGAGAACCCAGTCGTGTTTCCGTGAGCAAACCGCTCTATTGCGGCTGAACGGGGAAGCCTATCCTGCCAGACCGCCGCGTCGAGGCAGCAGACCAGGCCGGTTCTTTTTCTAAAAAAGTAGTTTCAAAAACGAAAGACCCCCTCACAAGCAAGGTTTGTTTCATGCCGCTGGGCTTCATGCGATCGATTGCCGTGGCAAATCAAAAAGGCGGCGTCGGCAAAACAACGACGGCTGTGAACTTGGCGGTAGGCCTGGCGCGAGCTGGGCGAAAGGTCTGCCTCGTCGATCTGGATCCGCAGGCACATGCCACGCTGCACGTCGGCGTGATTCCGAGTGCTGCGGCAATCTCGGCGTACGATGTGCTTGTCTCGGGGCAATCACTGGCCGCAGCCTATGTTCAGGCCAGCGCGAATCTCTGCGTCGTGCCATCGCATATTGATCTTTCCGCTGTTGAGGTTGCTTTGACGGCGAAGACGGGGCGAGAGGCCATTTTGAAGGATCGCATCCATGCTGATCCTCGCTGCTGCGGTGCTGCGGATGTCGGCTCTAACTTCGACTACATGATCATTGATTGCCCACCGTCACTGGGGCTCTTATCGCTCAACGCGATGGCTGCCGTCGATGAGGTGCTGCTGCCTTTGCAGCCTCACTTCCTCGCTCTTCACGGCCTCAGCAAGCTCCTAGAAACAATCGAACTGGTCTCGGAGCGAGTCAATCCACGGCTGCGGCTCTTGGGTGTGGCACTCTGCATGTATGAGGCGGGCACGCGATTGGCCAGCGAAGTCGGCCACGATGTGCAAGAGTTTTTTGCAGCGAGTGAGTCGCGGCACCCGGCGTGGGGCGGCGCAAAAGTCTTTTCGGCAAAAATCCGCCGCAACATTCGGTTGGCAGAAGCCCCGAGTTTCGGACAATCGATCTTTGATTACGCTCCGCAATCACACGGCGCTGAAGACTACGCGGCCCTCGCGGCGGAAGTCGATCAAGCCGCCGTCGGTGTGCGAGAGCGGTTGGGCAGTGCGGCGTGACTTGGTCCCCGCAGGGCCGTCTCAAGTTGGCTGCCGACTGTTTTTAGTGAGCCACTTGCAACGCCAGCCACGGCGTTTTCCGGCCCGTACAATTCGGGCATCCACCAGTAGTTCGATTCGCACGGATCGATCCCAGTAAGAATCCCCGTGCAGTCAAAGTCTTCGGCCGAAACAAAGAGGCGATTGCGACTTCTAGCGGAGCTAACAACACAGTCTGTCTGGACCGCTGAACCAGCAGCAATCACGTCGCTAGAAGCGAGGTCGGCCCGGATCGGGTCGGCTTTGGAGGAGCGTGGCGGTTGCAGGCGATTCTTCTGAAGCATGATGTTCGCGGGCACAAAGTGGCGATGATTGAGAGCGAGGGTCTCGGTGTTGAATCAGACTGTCATTGCAAAAGAGGAATAGTCCAGAGTGTCTTTCGACTGCCCAACGCTGTGTAGGCCAATATTCCCGTTTTGAAACGACATTTCCGAAACTATGCTTTGGGGAGTCTAGGGAAGCAAATGGGCCTCGGTGGTTTTTGCGGAGTAGGCTTGGGAAGCGGTTTTTGAGCAGGAAAACGGCATTTTTTGTAGGCTCTATGAGTCGTTTCAAAGACATTTTCTCTTTGTCAAAGGGCATTTTCGTGGTGGCACAACACATTGATCTCAATGCCGGGCTGCCCTGTGGGATGGTTGCTGGCCGAGAGAAAGACCTCTGGCCATTGGGGCAAAGCGTCCTCGTTTTTGCGACAATCCTTGCGGTGACCGCTGGCGGCTTAGGCGACCTTTGGCCGGACGGCAGCACCGCAGAGGCTGCTGAAAGTGGCTTTCGCAAACTCTCCCCGGGCGTACTGACAGTCATTCCGTCGGACACTTCTGGCGATGACACGGAAATCCGCAGCGACCTGCTGGAGGTAACAAAAGGCCGGGCCGATCGAATCTGGACGCCGCAAGAAGCCTCCCCCAATACAACCCTTGTTGAGCGGGCGAAAAATCGTGAATACCTGCCCGATGTCTGGTGTCTTGAGTTTGCCTATAAGTCGCCACGCACGATTGATATCGATGTACCAGTGGACGGCAAAAAGATGAAGCGGAAGCGAGTCTGGTATCTGATCTATCGCGTCAAGAACACTGGCGGTCGACGCACGGTGATCGACAAAACGGATCCCACCAAGCGGACGACCGAAGTCTTTGAAAAGCCAGTGCTGTTTCTGCCTCATTTTGTCCTTGAGGGTCTCGAAGCGTTCAACGATGACGAAGGCATGGTAACGGGCTTGGCATACCTCGATCGAGTTGTGCCAAGCGCCATGGATTCAATCCGTCAGCGTGAGGATCAGGCTCGAGAACTCTTCGATAGCGCCCGCATGGCGAGCAAGGAGATCGCGCCGGGAGAGGAACGCTGGGGAGTGGCGATCTGGGAGGATGTCGATCCGCGGATAGATTTCTTTTCAATTTTTGTGACGGGCCTCACCAATTCCATGCGATTTCGGGCCAAAGCCGGGGCTTCATTTGCCAAGCAGGAGCCCGTGGGGGCCAGCATGGAACAGACGCTTGAGTGCCTGAGGCTGGACTTCTGGCGACCGGGCGACGCAAACGCTGGGGCTCAAGAGATGAGCGTCGGATACGCCGGACTCTTCGAACGGATCACGATGGGCACGCGATTGATCGAGGCGATGAGTCGGCCGCCTCTGCTTAAATCCAATCCAGTTGCAGCCCTCGACCAACTCGGTCTGCAGTGGAGCGATCTACTGGAAATCCCGGGTTCGAAACTGGCCCCCTTCGAAAAAGTATTGCGGGCGGTGCTGGCATTAAAAGACCCGGCCCAGAGAGGCCCGGTGATGCAGACTCTGTTTGGTGATCTGGGTGTCGCGTCCCTCAAGGCACTTCTTCAGGCTCTTTCTGAACCGCTCGAAGCCGAGCTTGAAGCTGTCCGCATGGCTGGGATGACGCGTGTCGGGCTTTCTAAAGAAGCCCTCAAGGCAAAGCCTTTGAAATCGTTGGCGGATGTGTGCAAAGCCATCGATGCAATCGCAGACACGGCCCAGCGAAGGAGTCTTGCCGAGCAGCTTTTTGGAAGGGACGCCCGGCGCCTCGACGCACTGGCCAAAGACATTGCAATTGCCAGAACGTTTGCCATGCTCAAGACAATCGATGCCGACTGGAAGGCGATCACGGCGGGTAGTCCCCGAGCGGCATTTGCTGGACTCCAAGTCGTGATCGACGCCGAGTCTACCCCCAAGCTCCGCAATCAAATGCTGGAGGGGCTCTTTGGCCCCAAAGGCCCCACCCTCTACGCTGCAGCCACATCTGAGCACGAAGGCATTGACCACTCCTGGATTTTTCGGTACGAAAATGATGGTAGTGGCCTGTAGGTGTAAACGGACCGAATTGATCTGTAGGTCTATGGTGCGAAGGGACTTGCTAAGGACGACAACGGCCACCTCTAGCCGAGGGGCCAATTGCCTGTTAGGATCGGAAATCACTCGCACACAGTCCACTCATACCGTCCTCTGGGAGCATTGCTATGGCACATAAAAAAGGTCAGGGATCAAGTCGCAACGGTCGCGATTCAAATGGCCAGCGGCGCGGCGTTAAGAAGTTTGGTGGCGAAAAAGTGGGAGCTGGCAACATTCTCGTTCGGCAGGTGGGAACAAAGTTTCACCCCGGAAAAAATGTAGGCATGGGCACCGACTACACCCTCTTTGCTCTCGTCGACGGCGTGGTTGCCTTCGATCGCGAGGGGCGTCGAGTGAATGTGTTTTCCGGGGTCTAAGCCACGCGGAACCGTAAGTTTCCAGCGGATTGTTTTTCGGAGCAAAAGGTCCTGCTCCTGTCCGTTGCGAAACGGTTGAGGCATTCAGCGTGTTTGTTGATCGCGTGCACATCGAAGTTGCTGCTGGCAATGGCGGCCGTGGAAGCTCCAGTTTCCGGCGCGAAAAATATGTCCCCAGGGGCGGTCCGGACGGTGGTGACGGTGGCCATGGCGGCAGTGTGATTCTTTGTGCCCAAGCAGGCGTTGATTCACTCGCAGCGCTCTCGCACCGCCGGCAGTGGCGGGCCGAGCATGGCCAGTCGGGCGGGCCTTGCAATTGTCAGGGACGCGCTGCCCAAGACATCGTTTTGCTCGTGCCCCCAGGCACGATGGTGATCGATGAGTCGACGCGTCTGGTGCTCAAGGATCTGGCCACACCGGGAGAGTCGATCATTGCGGCACAGGGAGGGGCGGGCGGTAAGGGCAACGTGCACTTTAAGACATCCACCAACCGCGCCCCACGCGAGACCACGCCAGGGGAGAAGGGAGCGGTGCGACGGCTGCTCTTAGAGCTCAAGGTAATTGCCGATGTGGGATTGGTGGGCAAGCCAAACGCCGGAAAAAGTACGCTGCTGTCGCGGCTTTCCCGCGCCCGTCCCGAGATCGCGGACTACGCCTTTACGACAAAAACGCCGATGCTTGGCATTGTTTCGGTTTCGCACGATCGCAGCTTTGTGCTTGCCGATTTACCCGGCTTGATTGAGGGAGCGCACGCGGGTGTTGGGCTGGGACACGAATTTTTGCGGCATGTGGAGCGGGCCGGACTGATTGTGCATGTCGTCGAACCGCAGCCAGTCGATGGCAGCGATCCCTTGGCCAACTACCGTTCGATCCGAGATGAGCTTGTGCGTTACGATGAGGGGCTGGGCAAACGCCCAGAGATTGTCGTTGTCAGCAAGTCTGAACTGCCCGATGCAATGGACGTGCAAGAGATTTTGGCTCAAGAGATCGGCCGTGATGTGATCGCGGTGAGTGCGGTGACAGGGCAGGGACTCAACACATTATTGGCCAGAATTGTTACGGAACTGGATCGCCAAAAAAGCATTTGAGAATCGCTCAGAGGTAAGGCCGGATGGGTATCATGTGGAGCCCCTAGGAGAACCTTCGATGACGAGCACTCCCATCTGCCGGAGCGACACCATTTTGCTGGCTGATGTTGGCAACACGCGGATCAAATTGGCCGTTTTAAACCCGGCTGGCAGCGACGCCTGTACCGCGCCCATCGTGCGAGCTCTGCCCACTGTGGCCAAGAGACAGGATCTCATCAGCCATACGTTTCGTCCCGACCACTTGGAAAAATGGCTCAACGCCGTTGCTCCACGGGCCGCAGTGGTGCTGGTGGCGAGCGTTTATGAAGCCGCCGCAACGCGGTTGGAGGCGGCGCTGGCAGAGGTGTCGGCCACGCGGCATCGTGTGCTGCGGCAACGGCGGATTGGCCACGCCGACTTACCGCTGACAATCGGGCTGGCCGAGCCGCATAAGGTGGGGATCGATCGATTGGCAGCGGCGGCGGCGGCTTGCCTTGTGAAGTCCGCTGGCCGCAGTGCCATCATTGTCGACTGCGGGACAGCGGCAACCGTGGACATGCTATCGGCCGAGGGTGAGTTTTTGGGCGGCGCTATCCTGCCCGGGCCAGCGCTATTGGCAAAAGCCTTGGCCGAGGGCACGAGCCGATTGCCGGAAGTGTTGTCGCTTGAGCATGGTAGCCCGCCGCCGATGCCTGGCCGTTCGACACAAAGTGCAATTGCAGCGGGCATCGGCTGGGGCATGCAGGGGGCCATTATAAAATTGGTTTTAGAAGCCCAAAGAGCCTTTCACGGTGAGGCGGAAGTGATTCTCACCGGTGGCTGGCGCGGGGCGGTGCGTGATGTTTTGCCGGGCGCGATCGATCTCCCCGACCTGGTTCTAACAGGCATTGCCTTGGCCGCCGAACGGGCCTGCGCGCGGTAGCCTTGGCGAGCAGTTTGCCAGCCGGTCTTTGTCGGGCGATAGACGCATGGCAGGCGGTTGGCAGGTCGCTTGCCGCCCAAGGAGACCCGGTCCTTTGAACAGAGGCCTACCGAGCGAGTAGACTCTTGGGGGGACCCGATCTGAGTAAGTACTCATATCGTCTGCTGTCACATTCGTCTGCTGTCACATTCGTTTAGTGTCACCTATTGAGTGTCACCCGTTCCAATCCGATACCTATCAACAGAACGACAACAAACCACGTGAGCATTGCTGACAAACCCTCGAGCGCGACGGCCAGACAAACCGCAAGCCCGGCCGACCGCCTCCTTGGCACCGCCTTAGAGCGGGCGACAGCCGCCGCTCGTGTGGCCGAAGAGATGCGTGGTACCAATGTGCATCTGCTAGACCTCCGCGGTCTGACGCAGCTCTTTGATTATTTCGTAATTGTCACTGGCACCAGTCGCCGGCAACTCCACGCCATATCCGATGAAATTGCAAAGGTGCTTAAGAAAGACATGCACGATGTAAGGCGGGGAATCGAGGGCTACGAGGACGGTCGCTGGATCGTGCTCGACTACGGCGATGTGGTCGTGCATCTCTTCGATGCGGATTCGCGTGACTACTGGGATCTGGAGCAACTCTGGAGCGACGCGAGGATGGTGGCCCTGCCCGTCGTTGAGGCTGCCGAGTGATGAGTGACCAGGTGTCGGGTGAAGGCCCCCAGATTCTGGAGAGGCACAAGGGCCAGTCGGTCAATTTTCGCAGCCAGGCACGGCAGTTCTTTGCTGCCGCCTTAGAGCGGCTGTCGGCCGACGGCGTGGTGGCGATAGGCCCAGAGGAAATTCCCGGACTGGTCGAGCAGGTTCGCGAGACAGCCGATGCAAAGTTTGGTGACTATTCCGGCACGATGGCGATGGCGTTGGCAAAGCGAGCGGGACAAAAGCCTCGCGATGTTGCTGCCGAGATCATCAGCCGACTCAACGGCGTGCCCGGCTTGAGCGAGCTATTTGAAAAACCGACTGAGCCAGTCGGGCCGGGGTTTATCAATCTCCGCGTTCGCAGCGAGGCACTCGCCCACGCAATTGTGCTTGCGCTTGCTGATTCGCGAATGGGCGTTGCTCCGGTCGACATTCCGCAGACGATCGTCATTGATTACAGCTCACCCAATGTTGCCAAGCCGATGCATGTCGGCCACATTCGTTCAACGGTGATCGGCGACGCGTTGGCAAAGATTCTGGCTTTTCGCGGCCACTCGATCATCACCGACAACCATCTGGGAGACTGGGGCACGCAGTTTGGCATGATCCTCTGGGGCTTTAAGCACCTCTGCGACAAGGAGCGATTTGCTGTTGCACCGACGGCTGAGTTGGGCCGCCTTTATCGCCTTGTGCGAAAATTGGCCGACGCAAAGCCCGAGGAACTTGCCGAAGATCCTCAGGCAGCGGCTTTGATGGCCACGTATCCGGCCGTGGCCGCGGCGGTCATGGCTGAAACGGTCAAGCTGCATGAGGGGGACCCAGAAAATGTGTCGCTCTGGGAGCGATTCATGCCGGCTTGTCGCGAGGAAATTGAGCGGATTTACAGCCGCCTGGGTGTATCGTTTGACCACACGCTGGGCGAGAGCTTTTATCAGCCGCACCTGGCTGCTGTTGTCGACGATCTGGTGGGAATGGGATTGGCAAAGAAGAGTCGCGGTGCCACGGCCGTCTTTCTGGCAGGGTACGAGGCGCCGCTGTTAATTCGTAAGGCAGACGGTGCTTTCCTCTACGCAACGACTGACTTAGCCACGATTCAGTGGCGGATTGAACATTGGCAACCCGACCAGATTCTCTATGTCGTCGATCATCGGCAGAGTCAGCACTTTGAGCAACTTTTTGCCACGGCCAAGCTCTGGGGCTGCGGCAACCCCGAACGAACGGAACGATTGAAGCTTGTGCACATCGCCTTTGGCACCGTGTTGGGCGAAGACGGTCGGCCTTTTAAAACGCGGGCTGGCGATACCGTCGGTCTGGAATCCCTGCTCGATGAGGGAGTTGAGCGGGCGGCCCAGATCGTCGCCAACGGCGAGGGGGATCGCAGTGCCGGGGGCTGGAGCGAGACCGATCGGCGGCAGATTGCTGAAACGGTTGGCATTGGTGCGATCAAGTATGCCGATCTCTCGCAAAACCGTACGACTGATTCCACGTTTAGCTTTGACAAGATGTTGCAACTCACCGGCAACACCGCGGCCTACATGCAGTATGCGGTGGCTCGGGTGGAAGGCATTTTTTCTCGTGCGGGCATCGACCGCGAGACTGTGCGGCGGGAAACAACCGTAGTGCACCTAGTCGATCCCCGCGAACGAGCTTTGGCGTTAGAGCTGGTGCGTTTTGGCGAGGCTTTGGAAGACGTCGAAGCGGACTACCGGCCCAATCTGCTGACGGCCGCGATGTACGATCTAGCCGGTTCCTATTCGACATTTTACGATGCGTTGCCCGTGCTCAAAGCCGAGGGCCAGACGCGGGTCACTCGCCTTGCCTTGTGCGATATGACAGGCCGCATCCTTCGCAAAGGCCTTGAACTCCTTGGCATTGGCACCGTCACAAAAATGTAACAACTCGGAGCAAACTATAGAGATGGCGAGTCGGCTGGAGAATATTCGCAATATCGGCATTGTTGCCCACATTGATGCCGGTAAGACAACGCTCACTGAGCGGATGCTTTTTTTCACAAAAACAAGCCACCGACTCGGCGAGGTCGATCGCGGCACAACCATCACTGACTTCGATCCTGAGGAGCAGGAGCGGGGCATCACAATCTATTCAGTCGCAGTGACTTTTCGTTGGCACGCTGTGACCGTCAACTTGATCGACACGCCCGGCCACGTCGATTTCACAGCCGAGGTCGAGCGCAGCTTGCGGGTTCTTGACGGGGCGGTCGTCGTGTTTTCGGCCCGCGAAGGCGTTGAAGCCCAGAGCGAAGCGGTCTGGCGTCAAGCGGATAGATATGGTGTGCCAAGAATCGCACTCATCAACAAACTCGACCGCGAAGGGGCCGACTTTTTTGGCACCGTCGACCAGATCAAAAATCGCTTGATCGCTCGGCCGCTTGTGCTCCATTTGCCCGTGGGACTCGGCCCGCCGCATATCAAAAATCCTTTTCGCGGGCTCATTGATTTGGTGGAGATGCAATTGCTGACGTTTCCACCAAAGGAAGAGGCCCTTGCCGGTGGGGCCGCACTGGCCGCTGTGACAAAATCTCCGATCCCGGAGGAGATGACTGAAGTTGTCGCGGAAT
>Ga0194051_1000598_pt1 | contig 20461 bp, 19 predicted proteins | sample SepL2320m_MetaG_FD_161275 | JGI IMG/M metagenome (GOLD analysis project Ga0194051, IMG submission 161275) | Anoxic zone freshwater microbial communities from boreal shield lake in IISD Experimental Lakes Area, Ontario, Canada - Sep2016-L239-20m | ecosystem: Environmental > Aquatic > Freshwater >... | reverse complement strand
CACTAGGTCGGGTCTCACCGCGACAAACTGATTGGCAGGCAGCGTCCATGGAGTTGTGGTCCACGCGACAAGGCTGCGGTGGGTCGGATTGCCTGACTGATCGCATAGGGGCAAGCTGACATAGACGCTCGGATCGGCCACCTCGCGATAGCCTTGGCCGACTTCGCCGGCGGAGAGGGCCGTGCCTCCCTGGGCCCACCACCAGACGATCTTGTGTCCCTGATAGAGCAGGCCGCGGTTAAAGAGTTCGCAGAGTGCCCACCAAACACTCTCGACATAGCTTTGCTGGTAGGTGACGTAAGCATCCGAGAGGTCGATCCAAAAACCGATTCGCTCGGTGAGTGTTTCCCACTCTTTCATGTAACGCCAGACCGACTCCTGGCAGCGGTGGATGAACGCTTCAATACCGTAGGCCTCAATCTCGGCTTTGGAGTGGATGCCGAGTTCTTTGCAGACTTCGACTTCAACAGGCAAGCCGTGCGTGTCCCAGCCGGCCTTACGCTGGCAGAGTTGGCCTCGCATCGTGCGGTAGCGAGGATAGAGATCCTTGATCGTACGCGTCAGGCAGTGGCCGGGGTGTGGCATGCCGTTGGCTGTCGGTGGCCCCTCGAAAAAGACAAACCGTTTGGCTCCCTGCCGTTGCAAAAGTGTTTTTTCGTAGATCGTACGATCTCGCCAAAACGCTGCCGTGACAGCTTCGATGGCGGGGAAGTCGGGCTGGCCGCGAACAGGCTCAAACATGGGTGACCGCGGCGGTGATCAGGGCCCTTAGCTTTGGTTCGGCAGAGCGTGCAACGGCCAGTATGTGTTCGACCGTTGCTACCTCTAAGTGGTCGGGCAAGCACATGTCAGTGACGACTGAAATGCCCAAGACCCGCAGACCAGAATGGACGGCCACGAGCACCTCCGGCACCGTCGACATACCCACCACATCAGCCCCAATGGTGCGGAGAAAACGATACTCCGCTCGCGTCTCTAAGTTGGGGCCAGTGACCGCCACATAGACGCCGCGGTGGGCGGTAAAATCTTCTCGGCGGGCCACAGCCAAAGCCGCATCGATTAAGTCGGGGGTGTAGGGGGCCGACATGTCTGGGAAACGCGGCCCGAGTCGCTCGTCGTTGATTCCCACCAGCGGGTTACCATTCATCAGATTGATGTGATCGTCGATGATCATGATGTCGCCTTTACGGTACTGCGGGTTGAGACCGCCTCCGGCATTGGTGACGATCAGCAGTTGGACTCCAAGACGCTTGAACACCCGAACAGGAAACGCGATCTGCGCGAGAGGATAGCCCTCGTAGGCGTGCATCCGGCCTTCCATCACGATCACGGGCACGCCCTGCAAAAAACCGCAGGCGAGTTGGCCAACGTGGCCGTGAGCCGTCGACTTTGCAAAGGAGGGGATCGATTCGTAGGGGATCGTCACTTTGTCTGTGATGGCGCTCGTCAAGTCACCCAAGCCGCTGCCCAGAATGATGCCGACGGCTGGCCGCTGGTTCCAGCGATCGGTGATCGCCTCGGTTGCGGCTGTGATCTGGTCGTACTGCTCGAGCATGAGTCCCGCTTAATAAGTGTCAATCGCGGTCGATTAATGTCTGAAAATCAGTTCGTTCTCGCAGCGTTTCAAGGTCTGGGTCGGCTTCCATATGGGCCAAATCGTCGTAGCCCAGTTCGATCGCGGTGGCGAGTTCGTCGATCGCATATTCTGCTTGGCCAGCTCTTGCCAGCGAGCAGCCAAAATTGTAACGGGCTAAAAAATCGGTGGGCAAAAGTTCAACCAGAAGGCGGTCGATCTCCACCGCTCGCGTGAGTAGACCCTTGCGAGAAACGATTTCACCTAAGACCCGTAAGACTTCAACGGAGTGGTCGTTGCGGGCGAGTAGTTTTTCAAAGAAATCGACATCAAAATCGAGTTGGCCCATCGTGCCAAACCAGTCGCCTGCCTGCTGTCGGCTGGCCTTGGCGGAACGGCTCTCTTTCTTGCCAGCCTGCTTGCCGCGATTCTGTTTCTCCGTGGCGCCTTGGTCGGCGTTGGGATCATCGGGAATAAATTGTGGAGTGTCGAGGCCGGACATAGCTCGCTCTCAGGGTCGGGAGTCTCTCATCGCACAAATACTGAACGCTACTGACGCAATTTAGAAGAGTCAAAAAACTATTTTTTTCTTCCGCCACCTTTCCCGGGTGGTGGCAATTCGGGCTTGGCGTCTTCGGGGTGATCCCAGTCTGGATCGGTTTCATCCTCCTCGAAGTCATCATCGAAGTCGTCGTCAAAGTCTTCAAAGCCGGCTTCTTCTTCAATCGCGGGAGGTGGCACAACGATGTCCTCTTCGTCGGCTGTATCCTCATCCGGCTCATCGACGGACGTGAGGTTGTGGGGCGAGGAATCAAAGAGGCCACTGCGAGAGGGGAGACCCAACGGCGTATGTACCAAGGGCCACGCCAATGGGCCGCTCGGCAGATCGGTGCAGTCGGCCGCAGGCTGTCCCAAAAAAGGCAGCTGAAAATCAGCTAACGCTCGCGGCAAAGGAGAGGTGCAGGGAGCAAAAATGGAAGCGTATAGAATCATTATCGGCTTGTGGCTTCTAGTACTGGTGGGGTCGTGAGTGGGCTCTCTAAATAGCGGTATTGAATGCGATGCTGGCGAGGGCGGTCAAGAGATCGGACTACCAAGAGATCGGGGCTAGACCCAGAGTGTTAATAATTTTCGCCTAAAAGTCACTACCCGCTGCAAGGACCCGCTGTCTGGCAGAGAAAAAAGCGGCTTCTGAGGCTTTAAGAGCAAAGCCTTTCTGACCGCTGACGTCAAGACAAGCTCTGGTAGGAAGGTGCCTCATGGCTTGTCGAACAGCAGGAGTCATTCAGGTGTGGTAATCGGCGTTGAGTCGCACATATTCAGCCGTCAGATCACTGGAATAAAACCGAATCGACTGTTTTCCAAACCCCATCTCGACTTCAATCAGCGTTTCCCGAGCGGCTTTGATCAACTCCGAAACAGCACGGCCGTCAAATGGCACCGGTGCCCCGTGCTCAAACAGCAGCGTGCCATTGAGTCGCAGCACCAGCCTGCTGGGGTCAAACTGCACGCCCGAATAGCCCGCTGCCGAAACGATTCGACCCCAATTTGGATCCGCTCCGGCAATCGCCGTTTTGACCAGTGGGCTGTCGGCAATCGTACGGGCAATCTGCCGAGCGGCGTCGCGCGTCGGGCATCCGCTCACCTCAATCCGCAGCACATGCGTGGCCCCTTCGCCGTCATCGGCAATCTCGCGAGCGAGTGACTCACAAGCGCTTAAGAGTGCCGTGCCAAAGGCGGCTAAGGTTTCACCGCTGAGTGGTGCGGCATTGGCTGCGCCATTGGCCAGCAGCAGAACGGTGTCATTGGTGCTGGTATGACCATCCACGCTGACGCAGTTGAATGTGCACTCGGTTGCCTCGCCGAGGAGTCGCTGCGCATCGGCGGGGGTGAGTGCGGCGTCGGTAAGGATCACGCCGAGCATTGTAGCCATTCGAGGCCCAACCATCGCAGCGCCCTTGGCCATGCCAAAAAGAGTGTAGGTGGTAGCTGCCGCGGTGAACGTTGAGCCAGAGAGTTTGGGTCGCGTATCGGTTGTCAGCATACCTCGGGCGGCCTTCACAATCGCACGCTCGGTGCTTTCAAGCGTGGACGCCACAAGGTCGAAGCCGTGTTTTATTTTTTCAAGTGGCAAAAATTCGCCAATGATCCCTGTCGAAAGCACGAGCATAGCCGACTCTGTCACGCCCAGTTTCTCAGCCGCGGCTTGGGCCATGCTGCGAGCGTCGTCGAGGCCCCGCGTGCCGGTGCAGGCGTTGGCATTTCCTGAGTTGATGGCAATGCCCCGAAAGCCGACGCCGGGCGTGCGGTCACGATCAAAGGCCACAGGCGCAGCGAAAACAAGATTGGTGGTGTAGACGCCAGCGGCCGTTGCTGGCAAATCGGAAACAATCAGCGTGATGTCTTCGCGGGTGGGATTGCGTTTTAAGCCGGCATGCACGCCGCCCATACGAAAGCCGCGAGGCAGCGGCGGGATGGGCAGACGCAAGGAAGTTTCAGCAATGCTCATAGTGATTAACGGATTGATTGTGCTGGCGTTGAGTCAGAGGTTTAAGGAAGAGACACTCGTAAAGAACAAAAGACGCTCATGCGACGCTGCATATTAAAGAAGGCCGGTGGTTTCAGGCAGTCCAAACAGACAATTGAAATTTTGAACGGCAGCACCGGATGCGCCTTTCAGGAGGTTGTCGAGGCAGCTGATCAGGAGCACTCGGCCACGCACAACCCGGGCTGTGATGTCACAGAAGTTTGTGTTAGCTGTGTCTTTTGTGGCGGGCAGATGGTCGACAATGCGCACAAACCGCTCGCCAGCGTAGGCCGTTCGCAGCAGTCGCATCACATCCCCTTCGGCAATGGGCTGCTTCGGCTTGATGTAGAGCGTCGAGAGAATGCCCCGGTCCATCGGGGCTAGTTGCGGCGTAAAAATAATTTGTGGCACAACGCCAGCGAACCGGCCAATCACCTGCTCGATTTCAGGCGTGTGTCGATGCCGCCCGACATTGTAGGCCGACATGCTCTCGTTGCATTCTGGAAAATGCGTCATGAGCTTGGGCGATCTGCCAGCGCCGCTGACACCGCTTTTTGAGTCGACGATAATGTCGTTAGTCTCAAACAAGCCGCTTTGAATCAGTGGGGCCAACGGCAATATGGCTGATGTTGAATAGCAGCCGGGGTTAGCAATCAGGGACTCGCCACGAATCTTTGCCCGAAACAGCTCAGGCAGGCCGTAGATTGTTTTACCCAGCCGGGGCGTGTCGGGATGCTCGTGGCCGTACCACTCCAGATAGGTGGCCGCATTGTCGAGGCGGTAATCAGCGCTCAAGTCGATCACTTTCGCGCCGCCGGCAAGAAGCTGTGGAATGATCTCGGCCGACGCGCCGTGTGGCAAACAGCTAAAAACACATCGAGCGCGTTTTACCACTTCAGCGGGGGAGAGGTCTTCAAGTGATACGTCGAGTCGGCCGACCAGGCTGGGATGGACGCTCGACACAGGCGTCTGGCCCTGCTGTCGACTGGTGGCAGCCACAATGCTCACGTCCGGATGGCGGAGTAAAATCTTCATCAATTCCAAGGCCGTGTAGCCGGTGGCTCCCAGAACAGCAACATCGATCATCTCCGTACCTATCTCCCTTTTATAATCATCTGTTTCTGAAAGAGGTCGATGAGCCAGCGGGCGACGCTCCGCTTGCTACCTTTTTTTTCACCCACGCAGGCGTGTGAACGATCGTAGACGGTGACAGAGGTTGTGGTGGACTCAAGGGCCCCAAGATCGTTGACCACAATCAAATCGCAGCGTTTGATGGTTATTTTTTCAAGGGCCCGCAACGGGTTCGCGCCGGGCTCAAGGGCAAATGCCACCATCCACTGATGAGGCTTTGCGCGTCGGGCCAGGGTGGCAATCACATCGATCGTGGGTCGCAGTCGCAGCGTAAGCACCGTGCCCTGGCGGGGAATCTTACCAACAAGGCGTTGCTCTGGTTCAAAGTCGCAGGGCGCCGCTGCGGCAATCACGCCGTCGCAAGCAGGGAGTTCCTGCAACGCTTGAGCGAGCATCTCGGCAGTGGTCACGATCGGCAGCACGCGGGCGTTGCGAGGGTAGTTGACGGCAACCGGCCCGCTGACGATTGTGACGGTGTGGCCGGCAGCCAGCGCCGCCTCTGCCAATGCCTTGGCCATGCGTCCGCTGGATGCGTTGGTGACATAGCGCACATCGTCGAGATACGCCCGAGTGGGGCCGGCTGTGAGCAGAATCTTTGCCATCGGCGTGTATGGTCGCAGGAGCCTGTTGGCTGGTGTCAGGAATGCGAAGACGGGTTGGCCGAATGTGCCGAAAGCAACTGACGGATGACTGTCGCGATCTCTTCAGGTTCGGCCATTCGGCCTGCGCCGTGTTGCCGACAGGAAAGCCAGCCGGTGCCAGGCTGGATGATCGTGACGCCATCGGCTGAGAGTTGCAAAACATTTCGCTGCACCGCTGGCTTGGCCCACATGGCGGAGTTCATTGCCGGAGCCACGAGCACCGGGCTTTGGGCGCACAAATAGAGCGTTGTCAATAAGTCATCGGCCATGCCGGCAGCAGCCTTGGCGAGAAAATCGGCGGTCGCGGGAGCCACGATCACAAGGTCTGCTTGAGCGGCCAATTCGATGTGGGCGCCCAGCGGATAGCGGCCAGGATCAAAGCTTTGCATGGCAACGGGCCGGCCCGTCAGCGCTGCAAATGTGGCAGCACCGATAAAGCGTTTGGCATTGCGGGTGAGCACCGCGGTTACCTGCGCACCTTGCTGCACCAGCAGGCTTACAAGCGCGGCTGACTTATAGGCCGCTATGCCTCCCGAAACGCCAATCACAATTTCACGACCTTTGAGCATCGGCATAACAATTGGGGCCGTGGGTGAGTCGGCGTTAGAGCCCCGTGGGGTCGAAGTCGAGCAAACTGCCTGCCTCGGAAGAATCACCAGTGATGCGAAGGTTGGCCGAAGTATCAAGATAGATTTTATCTTGCTTGATCTCTTCAATCACAATGGTCATGTGATCCTTACTCTCGATATTCACCAGCGGTCGGCCGCCGGCATTGAGAGCAACCATCCGCTTTTGAATCAGTGTGGAGAGCTTAAATCGCCCGCCGACCTTGTTGACAATTTCCTCTTCGCGAAGATCGTCGATCATGATTGTAAACCCAGTGACTGGGCTCCTGCTGTTGTTGATAAACCGACGTCAATAAGGATCTGTTTGATTTCCGAGACTGCTGCTAAAACGCTGTTGTTAATCACACGGTGGCTGTACCGATCGGCCAAAAGAAGCTCGCGATGGGCAACCTCGAGTCGACGAGCCATCGCCTCGGGTGACTCTGTACCGCGCCCTTGCAGACGTTGCAGAAGTTGATCGGGGTGGGATGGCTCGACAAAAATCGTGACCGCTAAAGGATAACGTTTCAGAACTAAAAGGGTACCCTCCACATCAATTTCCAGCACAACCCACGTTCCGGCGTCAATTCTCGGCGTCACTTCGTCGGCCAGCGTGCCATACCAGTGCTGTCGGCCGTAGACCTGACAGCACTCAAGAAAGTCGCCCGCTGCCTGTCGTCGCTGAAACTCTTCGGGTGACAGGAAATGATAATCAACGCCGTCTTTCTCGCCGCTTCGAGGTGGTCGGGTCGTAGCCGACACGCTGGGAATCAGTTGGGGCAACTGGTTTAGCAGGACCCTCAGGATCGTTGTTTTACCAACTCCAGAAGGGCCAGAAAGCACAACGAGTTTACCAGGCGTCGCGGTCATTGAGATGTTGTACTGTAAAAGAAAGGCGGGTTACAGGGTCTCAACGCCGCCCGTATCGTTTTCGTGATTCGCGGCAACCAGAAAAGTGTGTGCCGATCACTCGATATTTTGGATGAGTTCGCGCAGCCGCTCAATGCGGGTTTTTAATTCAACCGCCGCGTGGGCGATGTGAATGTCAAGCGACTTAGACGCAATTGTATTGGCCTCGCGGGCAAGTTCTTGGGTGAGAAAGTCGAGCGAGCGACCGGGCGACTCTTCGTTCAAAAGGCGGTCAAACTGTGACAGATGGCTTTTGAGTCGAACGAGCTCCTCGGCAATATCGGAGCGGTCGGCGAGAAGGGCTATCTCACGGGCCAGATCGCTTTCGCCGAGTCTTTGTTGCGTTGTCGGATGGGCCGAATCGAGCAATTTGTTGACGCGATCGAGTAGCCGAGCGGCGTGTTCTTCGACCACCACCGGCACGCGAGCGTAAATCGTTGTGACAATGCCTGCGATCTCGGCACAGGTAGAGCGCAAGTCACAGGCCATCGCCTCTCCCTCGGCCCGGCGCATGCGGTCAAGTCGATCGAGGGCCTCCGCGAGCGCCTGGGAAACGACCGGCCAGAGAGCCAGAATCTCCTCACCGGCGGGCTGTTTTTCAGCCAGCACCCCGGGCAATCCCAAAAGCGCATCAATCGTCTGAGGCGGGGGCAGATTGTGGCGGCTGCAGAAGTCCTGGACTTGATCGAGATAGGCATCGAGCTGAATGCCGTCAAGACGCTTGGCGGCCAGCGATACCGGCCCGCTGACATCGAGGGTGAGTTGCACGGCTCCCCGTCGCACGCGGCTCTTAATGGCAGCCTCGATCTCGGGCTCCAAAAGGGAAAAGCCTTCCCGCGCTCGCATCGTCAACTTGAAGAATCTGTTGTTAACGGTGCGCAGCTCAATGCGACAGGTGTTGTGGCCGACCGTTGCCATCGCTTCGCCGCAGCCCGTCATGCTCAGCGACATACACAAACCCCCGACACAGTGAAAATCATTTCCCGCACAGTGAAAATCGGTTCAGGTTTTTCTTTATTTTGTCAGCGGATCACAAGCCCTAAGGGGCGGGAACAACTGCTTCAACGGGAGCAACAGGGGATTGTGTTGTTGGAGGCGGGCCGGGAATCGTGGGGCTCGTTTGGGGTGCAGCGGCCGGAGTCGCTTCAGGGGCACCGGGTATTTCCGCAGCAGCGGGGGTCTGGAGGTCTCGCTGAGCATCTGTCTCTGGGGCCTTCGCGTCTGGCTGAGCAGCAGCTTCTGGAGACTCACCAGTGCTTGGGGTGACGGGCTCTGTGGTTGGCGCTGTTGACTGGGGCGCGGCTCCTCCCAAGTCACTACTAAAAAGCGTTTTCTGTCGACCCAAAACATTGATCGAAAGAATGCAGAGCAAGATCCAAAAAGCTGCCACGCCGACAGTGATCCGTGTAAAGACGTCGCCTGCCTTGGTGCCAAACGCACTTTGGCCACCCGTGCCGCCGAGTGCCCCAGCCAAGCCACCCCCACGACCTCGCTGAATGAGCACCAGCAGAATCAAAAAGAGAGATGTGAAAAAAAGCGTAAAGCCGAGGAAGAAGCGAATGAGGGGAATCATAGAAACGGAAAGCTCCGGCAAGTATTCGGTAAAAGAATCAAAGGGGCCCTAGGATCGCCAAAGCCTAATGCAAGGGCCCAGAGGGAACAATACAGGATCGCAGTCGGGGCCGTGCTGGGAGGGGTCTTATTGAAAGGCCGCAGCGATGCCAAGAAAATCGTCCGCCTTCAAACTGGCTCCGCCGACGAGCGCGCCGTCAATGTCGGGTTGAGCAGCAAGTGTTGCGGCGTTGTCTGGTTTAACGCTGCCGCCGTACACAATCCGCACTGTGCTGGCAATCAAAGGTGAGGCCATTGAACTCAGCAGTTGGCGGATGAGGGCGTGGACTTCCTGCGCCTGTTGAGGCGTTGCAATCTTGCCCGTGCCAATGGCCCAGACCGGTTCATACGCCACGATGATGCGTCCCAGATCGGCTCCCGAAAGCCCCGCGAGCGAGTCGCGTACCTGTTGACTGATAATTGCCTCGGTGTGGCCAGCCTCGCGTTCTTCAAGCAACTCGCCGACGCAGACGATGGGCGTCAGGCCAGCAGCCAGCGCCGCTCGGGTCTTGGCGTTGACCGCCGCATTGGTTTCCAAAAAAAGTGTACGGCGTTCTGAGTGGCCCACGATGACAAAGTGGCAACTGCAATCAACGAGCATGGCAGCGGCAACTTCTCCGGTGAAAGCGCCGCTGGCTTTCTCGTGCATGTTCTGCGCTCCCAAGCTCACGCCCGTCGGACTCTGGCCGCCAGTCAATCGGAGGACAGAGCCAACGGCGTCGAGGTAGACGCTCGGCGGGCAGAGCACCAGTTCAACGCTGCCTACTTCGGCGTGGCGCAGGGCGATCGCAGCACTCAGGTCGATGGCTTGGCTGCGGTTAAGATTCATTTTCCAATTGCCGGCAACAAGTTTTTTGCGAGAGGCGGTCGATGCGGTCATGTGGTTTCTCGTTCATACGGTTGGGGGGATAAAAAACTACGGATCAGGCCTGCGACTCTACAGCATGCAGCCACAAGCAGGCGACTGATGTACGATGCTCAGCCAACGGCCGCAGCCGAAGCGTAGGAGCCAAGCGTGACGACGCGTTTGCAGCGACGCTCCAGACTGGCAATGGCACGACGCACGCGTAGATCGTCGCGATGGCCTTCCAGTTCGACAAAAAAAACGTAGCCGCGTTCCTCGCCGGCCAGTGGAAACGATTCGATCCACGTTAGATTCAACTTCTGTTTTTTTGGAATTGAAAGCGCGTCGGCTAGCCCACCGGGCTTGTGTTCGATTTCAAACATCAACGATGTTTTATCGCGGCCGGTGCGGCCAGCATCGGCATGGCCTATGACGGCAAATCGCGTTGTGTTGCCTGCCACATCCTCAATGTTTTCAGCCAACATAGTTAAGCCGTGGTGAACGCCGGCCTGCCGGCTGGCAATCGCCGCTGCGTGGGGAGTACGGGCAGCTGTTTCAGCAGCGGCGCTGGTGCTAGTTACCTCCACCAGGCGGGCGTCTGGCAGATGACGGGCCAGCCAGTTGCGGCACTGAGAGAGTGCCTGAGGACGGCTGTAAACCTCCCGAATGGCTGCGCGGTCGCAGGCTGCGAGCAGGTTGTGGTGAATCCGCAGCGGAACTTCAGCACATATTTTCACTGGCAATCGCGAAAAATTATCGAGCGTGTCGGCAATCCGACCGTCGGTCGAATTTTCTAGCGGCACTACGCCATAGTGCGAATGTCCAGCGTCGACTTCGGCAAATGCCGCCGAAATACTCGCCACGGGCACAAACTCAACCGAGCTTCCAAAGCGATGCAACGCGGCCAAGTGGCTGTAGGTCCAAGCCGGCCCGAGGTGGGCAACGCGCAGATGCTGCTCGATGGCCCGTGACCCAGAAATCAATTCTCGGTAGACCGCCTTCAGGCTGTCGTTGGAGAGCGGGCCCTTATTCGAACCGGTCACTCTTTCCAAAACCGTCTCTTCGCGGGACGGATCATAGGTGACTTGGCCACTGGACTGTTTAAGATGGCCAATCTGGCGGGCTAATTCTGCCCGCTGGTTCATCCGTTCAACGAGTTCCTTATCGATCTTATCGATTTGCGAGCGCAGCGTTCCCAAGCCGGGTGATCGTTTACCCTCTTTGGAAGCCTCAGGCGATTCTCGCGACGACCCCGACCCAGCCATAGAAATGAACACCTTCTCAGTAAACTTTAGTCGCAGTGCGAAGTTCAAAAAACAGCCCAAACCCGACGGCCAAAATGGCAGTCAGGAGAGGTACGACCTACCCAGTAAAGTTTTTTGTCTCTGCGGTGTAGGCCGAGGACACCCCTCCACTCTAATCGGAAGCCACGCGGCGTAAATACGCAGGTTTTCTGGTCGCAAAATCCTGCTGTTGGGCGTGAATGAGCGATAGAGATCGCCTGCCTATGTCAGTTTGCTGCCGTCAAAAGGTGCTGGCACGGGCTTTGCTGCTCTTCTAACGCGAACCGAAGCAGAACATTTTTGGCCAGTGGACAAGAACTGCTCGGACATCACAAACTCCCGGTTTTACTGTTTTTTCAGCGTTTTTTTCAAAGAGGACCAACGCACATGGCAACTCAAAAAGGCGAAAAGATTATCGGCATTGACCTAGGCACCACCAATTCGGTGGTAGCCGTCATGGAAGGCAAAGAGCCCAAAGTGATTGCCAATAAAGAGGGCAATCGCCTCACGCCCAGCGTTGTCGCTTTCAATGACAAGGGAGAGACGCTCGTTGGCGATACAGCACGTCGGCAAGCAGTCACTAATCCAAAACGCACGGTCTACTCAATCAAGCGATTCATGGGCCGTCGTCACAACGAAGTGGCCGGTGAAGAAAAAATGGTTCCGTACGAGGTCGTGGGCGGTCCTGAGGACTATGTCAAGGTAAAGGCTGGCGATCAGACCGCCACACCGCCGGAGATTTCAGCCAAAATTTTACGGTCGCTCAAAGAGTCGGCAGAGAGCTATTTAGGCCACAAGGTCAGCAAGGCCGTGATCACTGTGCCGGCCTATTTCAACGACGCTCAGCGTCAGGCCACAAAAGACGCCGGCCAGATCGCAGGCCTAGAAGTGATGAGGATCATCAACGAGCCGACAGCCGCCGCGCTGGCGTATGGGCTCGACAAGAAAACGCAGGAGAAGATCGTTGTCTTTGACTTGGGAGGCGGCACGTTTGACGTATCTGTGCTGGAGGTGGCCGACGGAGTGTTTCGCGTGATCAGCACCAACGGTGACACGCATCTTGGTGGCGATGACTTTGATCAGACGCTGATCAACTACGTGGCCGATCAATTCAAGAAGGAGCAGGGGATAGACCTTCGCAAAGACACGATGGCATTGCAGCGATTGCAAGAAGCCTGCGAGAAGGCCAAGAAAGAACTCAGTTCAGCCCAGAGCACCGATGTCAATTTGCCGTTTATCACGGCCGATGCGACGGGCCCCAAGCATCTGCAAGTGACGATCACCAGAGCCCAGTTTGAGCAGATGTGTGATGCGCTTGTTGAGCGTTGCCGAGGGCCCGTTATCCAAGCGCTCAAAGACGCCAAGCTGGATCCAAAAGAGATCGACGAAGTGGTGCTTGTCGGCGGTTCGACCCGCATTCCAAAAGTGCAGGAACTGGTTAAAAAGATTTTCCAGAAAGACCCTCACAAAGGCGTCAATCCCGACGAGGTAGTGGCATTAGGCGCGGCAATACAAGGAGGTGTTCTAGGGGGAGATGTACAAGATGTCTTGCTCTTGGATGTGACTCCACTGTCGCTGGGCATTGAGACAGAAGGCGGGCTGTTCACGAAACTTGTCGAACGCAACACCACCATCCCAACTGAGCGGAAGCAGGTTTTTAGCACCGCAGCAGATAGTCAGTCGGCAGTGACGGTAAAAGTATTTCAAGGCGAGCGGCCGATGGCCAAAGACAATCGCCTGCTCGGTGAGTTTAATTTTGATGGTATTCCACCTGCCCCGCGAGGTACGCCGCAGATTGAGGTGAAGTTTGACATCGATGCCAACGGCATCTTGGCCGTTAGCGCTAAAGATCTCGGGACGAATAAGGAGCACTCTGTCAAGATTGAGCAGTCGAGCGGTCTGAATGAGGCGGAGATTGATCGGATGCGTAAAGATGCTGATCTGCATGCCGAGGAAGACAAGCAAAAGCTGCGGCTAGCCGAAGCGAGAAATCGCGTTGAGGCTCTCTGCTTCCAAACCGAAAAGCTCGTCAAGGAAAATAACGAGAAGCTCTCGGCTTCCGATAAAGGACCGCTGGAAGCAGCGATTGCCAAGGCCCGTGAAATGGCCAAAGGAGAAGATGTCGATGCGATTGCATCGGCCCACGACTCTCTGGAACAGTCGGCCCACGCGCTGTCTAAGATTTTATATGAGGCCACGGCACAAAAAGGCGCTGCCCCAGATCCTACGAACGCTGGGGGCCAGGGGCCTGACGACGCGATCGACGCCGAGTTTGAAGTCAAAAAAGATATCTAAAGATACGGACGGGCGGCGGTCAGGATCTTTGATTCATTGGCTATCGGCTTGACACCCATGCGGGCCGTTGGGCTTGCGCATGTGTTTAAAGGTATCGCTTGCGTGAGCCGCTATCCTGCGGCGATGCTCGATGAGTCTGACAATACTGTGCTGCGGGGATAATAGCTGCGTAACGCTGGTAAAAATAAAAATGGAAGGGGGTTGCGATGCCATTTCGATTCGACAAATTCACAATTAAATCCCAGGAGGCGGTTCAGCGCGCTGTTGAACTGGCTTCTTCGCGGGGCAATCCGCAAGCGACTCCTGTCCACCTCTTGCAGGCATTGCTGGCTGAACGCGAGGGCATCGTGCGACCGCTGCTTGAAAAAATTGGTGTCGATCAAGGACTCCTCCAGCGGATCATGGAAGCCGAACTCTCACACCTGCCCAAGGTAACAGGCGGCTCGCAGCCACAGCCCGCCGTAGATACCGTCGCGGTCTTTGAGGCTGCGACCGCCGAGGCACTGGCGATGAAAGATGAGTTTGTTTCCACCGACCACCTGCTTTTGGGCCTCGTGAAAACTCCCTCTAAGGCCAAGAATGTTTTGCAGTTGGCGGCCGTCGATGAAAAGCAGTTGCTGGCTGGGCTGCAGGCGGTGCGGGGGAGTTCTCGGGTCACCGATCAGAGCCCGGAAGAGAAGTTTCAGGCGCTTGAAAAATATGGCATCGATCTGGTTAAGCGGGCCAGTCAGGGAAAGCTTGATCCAGTGATCGGCCGCGACTCTGAAATTCGCCGCGTGATTCAGGTGCTTTCCCGTCGCACCAAAAATAATCCTGTTCTGATCGGCGAGCCTGGCGTCGGCAAGACCGCGATTGCAGAGGGCTTGGCCCTGCGTATCGTGCAAGCTGATGTGCCTGAGAGTTTGCGCAACAAACGCGTCATCTCGCTCGATTTGGGCGCGTTGATAGCCGGTACGAAATATCGGGGCGAGTTTGAAGATCGGCTCAAGGCGATCTTGCGGGAGGTTGAGGCTGCCGCTGGTGGAGTGATTCTCTTTATCGATGAACTCCACACGGTGATCGGGGCCGGAGCAGCCGAGGGGGGCTCCGATGCTGCGAATCTGCTTAAACCGGCACTGGCTCGGGGCGAACTGCGCTGCATCGGTGCCACAACGCTCGACGAATACCGTAAGCACATTGAAAAGGATGCGGCTCTGGAGCGACGCTTTCAGCCCGTATTTGTCGGCGAGCCGAGCGTCGAAGACACAATCGCGATTTTACGAGGACTCAAACCGCGGTACGAGGCCCATCACAAGGGCGTGAAGATTAAAGACTCGGCACTCGTTGCAGCTGCTGAACTCTCGCACCGCTACATTGCCGACCGGTTTTTGCCCGATAAGGCTATCGATCTGATGGACGAGGCGACAAGCCGAATCGCTATGGAATTGCAAAGCGTGCCTAGCGAGATTGACGAAGTGCAGCGTCGGCTGGTGCAGCTGGAACTAGCAGCTCGACAACTGGCGATGGAAACCGAGGAGCACGCAAAAAATAAGCTGGTCGACATCGAGGCAGAATCTGCGAGCCTGCGGCAAAAGCTGGCGAGCCTTCGCGAACAGTGGGAAGCAGAAAAATCGGGTGTGGGTAGTGCGCAAAAAGTGCGTGAGATGCTTGAGGAAGCGGAGCGGGCCTTCGATCAAGCAAGCGTCGTGATTAAAGATCGACAGGCATCTGGTCAGCCGATTGGTGAGGATCTCTATCAATCGCTCTATGAAGTTGATGTAAAGCGAAAGGCACTTGCCGCGCGGATCGAGCAGGAAGGAACCGACACGCAGGCTCCTGGTAAGACAGAAAAGGCCGCAGTAACAACGAAGCGATTGTTGCGTCGGGAAGTTGGTCCGGAGGAAATTGCGGAAGTCGTCAGTGCCTGGACGGGCATTCCGCTGACTCGTCTGATTGAGTCTGAGCGGGCTAAGCTGCTCGTGATGGAAGAGCGACTTCATCAACGCGTGATCGGCCAAGACGAAGCGGTGGAGGCTGTCAGTGATGCTGTGCGACGCAGTCGGTCGGGTCTCCAAGACCCCAACCGACCGATCGGATCGTTCATTTTTCTGGGCCCGACGGGTGTCGGAAAAACAGAGCTTTGTAAGGCGCTTGCCGAAGTTTTGTTTGACGATCACAATTCGATGATTCGCATCGACATGAGCGAGTTTATGGAGAAGCACACCGTCGCCAGACTGATCGGTGCGCCTCCGGGCTATGTCGGCTATGAAGAGGGGGGCCGACTCACTGAAGCTGTGCGGCGGCGGCCGTATTCGGTCGTGCTCTTAGACGAAATAGAAAAGGCACATCGAGATGTCTTGAATGTGCTTTTGCAGGTGCTCGATGACGGCCGGCTGACTGACAGCTTGGGACACACCGTGGACTTCACCAATACGATTCTGGTGATGACAAGCAATATCGGCAGCCAGCTCATTCAAGACATTACCAAGGAGGGTGGCTCACAGGAGGAAGTTCGCACGGCGGTGAAGGAGTCGTTACAGTCGCGATTCTTGCCGGAGTTTTTAAATCGCATCGACGAGACGATTGTCTTTCATCCGCTCGACGAGCGGCACATTGGCAAGATCGTGCAAATTCAAGTCCGGAAACTCCAGGAGCAAGCTGCACGGGCAGGCATTGCGCTTGAATGCAGTGAGGCAGCGATCGCGGAAGTGGCCCGTCTTGGCTACGATCCGCTGTATGGCGCTAGGCCGCTCAAGCGAGTGATCCAGCAGAAAGTACAAAATCCGCTGGCCAAAGAACTCTTGTCAGGCGGATTTCCTGAAGGCAGTCGCGTGAAGATTGAGTTTGATCAGGACGAATTCATCTTTGAAAAAATCGAAGAACGTGAGACTGTTCCGCCTGTGCAGTTGTAGGCCCAGTCGCAACGTCGCCGGCAAGTGTCATCGATAGCCAGCGGGCATAAGGGGACGAGCAAAAAACCGGCCCTTAACCGCGCTTGCGCTCTTCAAGACCCATCTGGAGAATGAGTGTGTTACAGCCAGTCGTCATTTTGCGGAGCTTTTGCGCCATCACCAACTTTTCAGATGTCGTAGCCTTCTTGAGCTTGGAATGAAACTTGACCAACTTATGGCGTCGGTGCCGACGCCGCTTAATTTCCTTCATCCGATTGCTGATGCCACCCATGCGTGATTCCCTATCTATAGTGAGATCGATTCCGGAGAGAGCTTTTCGATCCGTCACTCTAGAAAAAATCGGGTCATCCGTCAAAGCCTCTCTTCCCGGGGCCGTTGGAAATCAAGTCTTCGACGGGATAGACTGTCGAGCCCGCAGGATGGGTGGCAGAGCGGTTGAATGCACCGGTCTTGAAAACCGGCAGGCGTGAAAGCGTCTCGTGGGTTCAAATCCCACCCCATCCGATAGGTCGAATTGCAGGTTCTTGCACTGGGAAGCAAGGAGCAGCATAAGAGCCGATAGAGACAGGGGTTGGGATAAGCTCGTGCTGGTTGTGCCTGTCGCGGCATTCGTCGAAGAGGAGTTTCGTGGGTATCTCACGTGTGGGCTGCTCTGCTTCGGGTTCGCCCGCGCCCTCTGCACACAGTGCACGCAGACGTTCGTCGTCGCGTTCTCGTGCAAGTGACCTGCCCCCCTTAAACGGCACCACTTCCAGAGCGATATTCTGGCTGGCTTGAATCAGCGGCACGTCTAAGAGCGAAGCCAGCCTGCAGCATGATTTTATCTCAGCGCCGGTCCAGTTGGTGTCTTCTGGTCGTCAGCAGTTCCCGGTCGGCCCGAAACGCTTGGGCTGCTTGAGTGCGTTGTTCAGGAGCCAGAGTTTTTCTTACCAGCCATGTGAATGAGAGTTTCACTGGGACAAAAGTCGTTCTGAGTTGGCTGGCTGCGTTGGGGGTTGTTTGGCGTGGAATCTCCTTGATGGTGGTTGGATGGAAAGCCCCGGCCGCGCAGACTGCTGACAGACTGTTGGCGGCTCGGGCTAGAAAAACCCCTTGGCTGGTGACGGTTTCAAGGGCCAACGACGGGCGATCAGCCAGCGAGGTGACTCTGGAGCCGTCGGTCAGCAAGAGGTGTATCAAAGGGCGAAAATCTCTGGACGACGAGAGTTGAGATGATCATGTAGGCGCTATGGGTGTGCCGGACCCCTAGCAGGCTGTGGATAAACCACGTGTTGGACCGCACGATGCGGACCCGGGTGCGTAGCACCCGCAAAAAACCGGAGGTTTTCAAGTGGACAAAGTGCATGGAGGACTTTGTCCACGGGCAGCTAGAGATACATAAGAAAGAAGAAGAGAAGGAGACATAGAGGAGATCGAACCGGTTCAGCATTGGTGCCGATGTAGGTCGACATGCGTGCTGAACTGGGGTCGACGTGGGTGCTGATGTTGGTGCTAGTCACTTGGTATGAAAGGAAGTCGCCACACCGCCCACCGACTGGGCCGAGCTCGTGCAGGCGCATGACGACCGCGACGTCTTTCAGGGACGGATAGACGAGTTGCCCGGAGGATAGTCCGGTCAATGGCACTTCCGCAACGGTTTTCCGCTCGGTGAGTCGTCGTTCGCATACGCCACTTGAATATGGTTGCTTTTGTGTCGAGCCATCATCTGATCGCGAGTGACGGCGTGCATGATGGGCCATTGAGGAGTGGTGGCTTGCCAGCGTCGAGCGGTTTCCTGGGCTGGCAACGCGATCACGCCCGCTCGACCCAGGTCCATCTTCAGCCGCTGGTCTTCCATGTAGATTCTCGACCACACGATCTCGCCGGGCGTGGAAATGCCCTTGAGCGTGCCGCCTCCCGACGGAAAATACATCGCCGGTTGTCGTTCGCTCGAAGCCCCTTGCCAACCGCCGACGAAATGGGCCGGGGGCGCCGAGCCGCTAATCAGAAACACCCACACATATTCGTTCGTCGTTCCCGATGCGTCCCAATCGCCCCAGCGCAAATCGTGCAACGTATTTTCGACCGGCTGGCCGAGCACCTTGTGCACGCGGTAGGTCATGAGTCCATCGAGCCCCGCGCATTCGTCGACTTCGTTGAAATGCGGCAGCGGCTCCCCTTCGTAAAGCACTCGACTCCCGTCCCGACTGAGCACGGGGGGCCGGTCTTGATTGTTGAGCGTCCCCTCGACAAGGTCGCTCGCCGGCATCAGGTCCTTCAAGCCCTGTTGGTATTGGATGCCGATCGTCGCGCAACCATAGTCGTCCGCGATCCGCACGGCCGCGACGTACATCTTGCATTGCATGAGTATTTGAGCGTCAGTCAAATGCTCTTCGTGACTGGGTCCGGTGAGGAACTTCATACCGCGTTCTTCCATCCAATCGCGGACGGCTTGTGCCTCCCGGTCGCTCACCTGCGTCGACTCCCAATAGAGGGCCGACTGGCTCAGTCGCTCTTTGAACACACTCGTCGGATGGAGCAATTCGTCGGGGATGATCGCGTTGAACATTCCTATGCATCCCTCATCGAACACCCCCATGATCGCTTTTTCGCGCTGCAACTGCTCGGCCAGCGCGGCGCCCAGCTTGCGTTCGGGACCCGGGAGCCGGATGCCCTTGAGCCCCATGACGTGGCCGGTATCGTGCCGCAACTTGCCTTTCTTCAGCCAACGCCGCAAGCGCGAGCGAAACACGACATCGCTGAAGTCCTCGCTCCACAAGGTCGAATACTCCACGCCTGCCTTGGTTAGCGAGCCGTTCAGGTTGAGCATGCCGACTAGCCCCGGCCAGGTCCCCGACCAATTGGCGAGGGTCAGGATCGGACCTTGGTGCGTCAGCAGGCCGTGCAGCACGTGATGCGAGTATTGCCAGACCGCTTCCGCCACGATCAGCGGCGCATCGGGATCGATGCCGGCGAACACTCGCATCCCTTCCTTCTGCGAATCGATGAACCCATGCCGCTGGTCTTCCTTGAACGTATGAACGCGCACCAGTTCAAAGCCGCAATCGGTCACGGCCTCGGTCAACGCTCGCTCCATTTCGGCTTGAGCAGGCCAGCATTTCTGATTGGCCGACAGTCGCAAGTCGCCACTCGCGATGAGCAACGCTTGCTTCTTGCCAATTTTCGGCGGTTTCGGACGGTCCGGCAGTTCGTACCTAGGCATCGGTGATTCCCCTGGAATTCTTACTTACCTTGGCCGCACCGCGTTAACGGGTCGGTTTGCGTTTCAACCGGGGGCTAGCGCCCGGCGGCTCATTTGCTGATTCGTTTTTATTCGGCAAACGCCTTTATCTGGAAGAACCTGAAGGTGCAGCTTCCTGGCTGGTTGGGATCCTGCGGGCCGACGGATCGATCGGTGGTTTGTCGAGCACGAGGAAGGCGAACAGGTCGACCATTTCGTCGGGCTTGAGCTGAGTTTCCAGTCCCTCGGGCATCATCGACAACTGACTGACACGCAGCTCCTCGACATCGTCTCGCGCGACGGTTTCGAGTTTGCCCCCCTGCATCTTGAGCACCACTCGCTGTGCGTTATCTTCCGACAACAGCCCTGTGAGCACTCGGCCATCCGACGTGACGACCGTGCGGGCTTGATAGCTCGCGCCGATCACCAGGCTGGGATCGAGCACGTTCGAGAGCAGTTGTTCGAAGGACGAGCGGCCATTCAACGTGATGTCGGGTCCGACGTCCTGGCCCGTGCCGTGGATCTTGTGACACTGTCCACACACTCGAGTGAAAACCTTGTGGCCTTGGTGTGGATCGCCGGACTTTTCGGTGAGCAATCGTCGCACGTCGGCGATCACTTTTTCGCGTGCGGGATTTCGTTCGGTTCGCACGGTTCCCCACTGGCAGAGAACCAGTGCGGCCAGTTCGGCGTCTCGGCTGGATTGCAGTCGGGCGATTTGATTGGCGTTGATCGCCGACGTGGGGATCTCTTTTCGTCCCACGGCTTGCAGGAGTTCCTTAGCCCAGACAGGCCGCTGCGTGAGAAGCTCGATGGCGCGCGGCTGCAGCTCTTGTTCGAGTTTGGCGTATTGAGCCAGAACGATCGCGCCGAGGCGCGGTTCGTCCCATCGGCTAAGTGCCGCCAGAAAGGCCGCTCGCAATTCGACCGA
>Ga0194051_1000595_pt1 | contig 20464 bp, 17 predicted proteins | sample SepL2320m_MetaG_FD_161275 | JGI IMG/M metagenome (GOLD analysis project Ga0194051, IMG submission 161275) | Anoxic zone freshwater microbial communities from boreal shield lake in IISD Experimental Lakes Area, Ontario, Canada - Sep2016-L239-20m | ecosystem: Environmental > Aquatic > Freshwater >... | reverse complement strand
AGGTCGGCCGCCCCCGAGACCTGGAATGAGGTACGGATGGCATCGTAGCGAAGGTCGCTGATCAAGAGTCCGACGGCCGAGGTGATGCCGGGATGCGGCGGCACGATCACCTCGGTGACGCCCAGCATCTCGGCCACTTCGGCGCCATGCAGCGGCCCCGCGCCGCCAAAGGCCACCAGGGTATAGTTGCGCGGATCGATGCCCTTCTGGACGGTTCTGGACCGGATGGCGTTGGCCATGTTGGCGTTGATCACGGTGACCACGCCCTCCGCTGCCTCGCGGTCGGAGAGGCCGAGCTCGCGCGCCAGTTCGCCGATGACGCGCCGCGCAGCCACTTCATCGAGCGACATGCCGCCGCCCAAAAAGTTGCCGCCGTCGAGGCGGCCGAGCACGACGTTGGCGTCGGTGACGGTGGCGCGCATGCCGCCACGGCCGTAGGCGGCGGGGCCGGGCACGGCGCCGGCCGAGCGTGGCCCGACCTTGAAGGCGCCGGCCTGGTCAAGATGGGCGATCGAACCGCCGCCGGCACCGATCGTGTGGACGTCGATCATCGGCACCATCACCGGGAAGCCCGCGATCCAGGTATCGCGCGCGGTGGCCTCGCCGAAGCCGCCGTCGGTCACGATGCCGATATCGGCCGAGGTGCCCCCGACGTCGAAGGTGATGAGGTTGCGCCGGCCCGAGAGGCCACCCGCCCAGTCGCCACCGATCACGCCCGCCGCCGGGCCCGACAGGAGCGTGAGCACCGGGCGCTCGGCCACCATGGCGGGCGTCGCCACGCCGCCGTTGGAGGCCATGATGCGGAGATCGGCCTTGAAGCCCGAGGCCTCGATTTCCGACTCGAGCCGCGTCACGTAGTTGCGTACCTTGGGGCCGACGAAGGCGTTCATCGCCGTGGTGGTGAAGCGCTCGAATTCGCGGAACTGCGGTGAGACCGACGAGGAGGTGGTGGCGAAGCACGCCGGATATTCCTCGCGCACGATTTCCATGGCGCGCGCCTCGTGGGTGGCATCGAGGTAGGAGAAGAGAAAGCAGATGGCGATGGCCTCGACGCCGGCCTCCTTCAGCTCGCGCACGGCCTGGCGCACGCCCTCTTCGTCGAGCGGCTCCAGCACCTCGCCCTTGGGGGGCACCAGTCGTTCGGTCACCGTCTTGCGATGGCGGCGCTTGACCAGCGGCCGGTCCTGCCAGGGGATGTCCTGCATGATCGAGTAATGCTGAGGCCGCTGGTGGCGGCCGATATGAAGGATGTCGCGATAGCCGCCGGTCGTGATCATGCCGGTGACGGCGCCGTCGTGTTCGAGGATGGCGTTGGTGGCGATGGTGGTGCCGTGGAACACCGTGTCGATGGTCTCGCGCGGGATTCCATACTTGTCGCAGAGCGCCACGAGGCCCTGAACGACGCCGCGCGACGGGTCGTCCGGCGTGGTCGAGATCTTGTGCACGGCGGTCCGGCCGGCCTCGGTGTCGGCATAGACGAGGTCCGTGAAGGTGCCGCCCACATCGACGCCGATCAGCCGCATTCGCTTCGCTCCCAGGGAGATCCCATTGACCGAGGGTCAGCAAGAGTTGCGCCAATGGCTAGCGCAATTTTCCCCAAGTGATTTTACAGTGCTGGCATGGGGCTTGCTACCAATGGCTTGCTACCGGGGGAACCATGGCGACCAAGCCGGATATCGAACTTGTTGCTTTGACCAAGCGCTATGGCGAGGCCATCGCGGTCGATGCCATCAACCTGCGCATCCCGGCCGGCACCTATTGCTGCCTGCTGGGGCCTTCCGGCTGCGGCAAGACCACGACATTGCGCATGATCGCGGGCCACGAGGAGGCGAGCGAAGGCGACGTCATCCTGGGCGCCGAGAACATCACCCACGCGGCCCCGGCGGCTCGCGGCACGGCCATGATGTTCCAGAGTTACGCCTTGTTTCCGCACCTCGACTGCACCGACAACGTCGCCTTCAGCCTGAAAATGCGGGGTGTCGAGAAGGACACGCGGCGAGCGCGAGCACGGGAAGTCCTCGGGCGCGTCCAGATGGAACCCTACGCCAGCCGCCTGCCGGCCCAGCTCTCGGGCGGCCAGCAGCAGCGGGTGGCGCTGGCGCGGGCGCTGATCACCGATCCGCAGGTCCTGCTGCTCGACGAGCCGCTGTCGGCGCTCGACCCGTTCCTGCGCATAAAAATGCGTGAGGAGCTGAAGACGCTGCAAACCCGGCTCGGCATCAGCTTCATCCATGTCACGCACAGCCAAGACGAGGCGATGGCGCTGGCCGACCTCGTCGTGGTGATGAACGGCGGCAAGATCGAGCAGGCCGGCACCGCGCGCGAGGTCTTCAACCGGCCGGCGTCCTCGTTCGTGGCGAAGTTCATCGGCGGGCACAACGTGCTGCCGACGGCGGTGGCGCGCGGCACCGGCAGTTCGCCGCTGGTCGCCATCCGCGCCGATCGCATGACCGTTCAGGCCGGCGGGGCGATCGACGTAGGAGCATCGTCGCTCCAGGGCGTGGCGCGGTCCGTCGAGTATCTCGGCGCGACGGTGCAGGTCGGCATCGACGTGGCCGGGCTCGAGACTTTGTCGGCCGTGGTGTCCGAGGCGCGCTTCGATGCGTCGCCGGTGGCGCCCGGCCAGCCAGTGGTTCTGTCGTGGAAACCCGAGGACGTGCACGCCCTTGGACATTGATTGTGGACATTGATCGAAGGAGGAAGACATGGCTCGCAAGTTCACCAAAGGAGTAGGACGCCGCAGGATGCTGAAGGGCGCGGCAGGCGTTGCCGGCGCGGCGCTGGGCAGCGGGGCGATCACCGGCTTTCCGGTGATCTGGGCGCAGAACAACAAGAACATCGTGCTGCGCCAGTGCGGCACCGGCGTGTCGGCGATCAACGAGATTGCCGAGAAGTGCAAGGCCGACCTCGGCATCACGCTGCAGATGACGGCGCTCGATTCCGACGCCGTCGTGCAGCGCGTCGTGACGCAGCCGAACTCGTTCGACATCGGCGACATCGAATACTGGATGATCAAGAAGGTCTTCGGCGCCAACACGCTGCAGGCGATGGACGTGAAGAAGATCAAGCTGTTCGACAAGATCGTGCCGATCTTCACCACCGGCAAGCTGAAGCCCGACAGCGTCATCGCCCAGGGCACGGCGCCCAGCACCGTGAGCTTTGTCGAAGGCGCGGGCTCGACCAAGTTCGCCAAGACGCCGACCCAGTGGTTCACCATCGTGCCCACGATCTACAACGCCGATACGCTCGGCATCCGTCCCGACCTGGTCGGCCGCAAGATCGAGAACTGGAAGGACATTCTCGATCCCAAGTTCAAGGGCAAGACCTCGATCCTGAACATTCCCTCGATCGGCATCATGGACGCGGCGATGATCTGCGAGTCGGCCGGCATCGTGAAGTACGGCGACAAGGGCAACATGACCAAGGCGGAGATCGACAAGACCATCGATTTCCTGATCAAGACCAAGAAGGAGGGCCAGTTCCGCGCCTTCTGGAAGACCTTCGACGAGTCGGTGAACCTCATGACCTCGGGCGAGGTCGTGATCCAGTCGATGTGGTCGCCGGCGGTGTCGGCGGTGCGCGCCAAGGGCGTGCCCTGCGTCTACCAGCCGCTGAAGGAAGGCTATCGCGCCTGGGGCGGCGGGCTGTCGCTCGCCAAGCACCTGCAGGGCGCGCAGCTCGACGCCGCCTACGAGTACATCAACTGGTACCTGTCGGGTTGGGTCGGCGCCTTCTTGAACCGCCAGGGCTACTACTCGGCGGTGCTCGAGACGGCCAAGGCCAACATGAGCGCCGATGAATGGGGCTTCTGGATGGAAGGCAAGCCCGCCGTGGGCGACATCAAGAACCCGCAGGGCGTGGTGGTCGAGAAGGCTGGTGCCGTACGTGACGGCGGCTCGTTCTACGACCGTATGGGCGCCGTCGCCTGCTGGAACGCCGTGATGGATGAGGACCGCTACATGGTTCAGAAGTGGAATCAGTTCATCGCCGCCTGAGTTTGCTACCTCTCATATTCCTCTCCCCCCTAGCGGGGGAGGGGGCATGAAGGTGGGCAAGTGACATGGCCGCCCTTGACAGGAAAACGTCCGTTTCCTATATATCCTGCCGAGGAGATATCATGATCTTTCCGTCTGCTTCGTGGTGCGCGCTTCCCACGCCGGCATCGTTTCCGGCGGCGGCCTCCGGAGCGGGCAAAGCGAATTTTCTCACGCCCGAGTTTTCCGGGCACGAGATGACACCGGGTGCGATGCGAAAGATCAGAAAGAACAAGGGCTTGAAGGTCGTTCTGGCGGACTCCCGACCTCCGCGGGTCGGGGAGGTGGCGAGCGTCGCTTGCCGGGCATGAAGAGATGAACCGCTTCAAGGTCTGGATCACCTACCTGCAGGTTGCTCCGCTAGCGCTGGTGTTCCTGCTGTTCCTCATCGTGCCGATCGCCACGATCGTGGTGGTGAGCTTCTTCGACTACAACACGACGCAGATCATCCCGACCTTCGTGCTGCAGAACTACGAGGAGCTGCTGCTCTCGCCGGTCACCTGGCAGACCTATCTCCAGACCGTCCAGTTCGCCGTCATCACCTGGGCGCTGACGCTCGTCATCGGCTTCACCGTCGCCTATTTCGTGGCGTTCTACGTACGCTCTCCCACGATGCAGACCGTGCTGTTCCTGATCTGCACCATCCCGTTCTGGACCTCCAACGTCATCCGCATGATCTCGTGGATTCCGTTCCTCGGGCGCAACGGGCTCGCCAACACAACGCTGATGAACATGGGCCTGATCCAGCAGCCGCTGGAATTCCTGCTCTACTCGAACTTCGCGGTCGTGCTGGCCTACGTCCACCTCTACACGCTGTTCATGGTGGTCCCGATCTTCAACTCGATGATGCGCATCGACCGCAGCCTGCTCGAGGCGGCGCGCGACGCCGGTGCCTCGGGCTGGCAGACCCTGTGGAACGTCATCCTGCCGCTGTGCAAGCCCGGCATCGCCATCGGCTCGATCTTCGTCGTCACCATTGTCATGGGCGACTTCGTCACCGTGCGCATGATGAGCGGTGGCCTCAGCGCCTCGGTCGGCCTGATGATGGCCAACGCCATGTCGCTGCTGCAGTACCCGGCGGCCGCGGCCAACGCCGTGGTGCTGCTGCTGGTCGTCCTGCTAATCGTCGCGGCCATGATGCGCCTGGTCGACATCCGCAAGGAGCTGTGACGTGCAGCACGGAAAGCGCGGTCCTGCCTTCTGGTTCCTCGGCGCCTTTTTCTGCCTGTTCGTGCTGTTCCTCTACGGACCGACGCTCACCATCCTCATCCTGTCGTTCCAGGGGCCGTCCGGCGGGCTCACCTTTCCGATGAACGGCGTGTCGGTGCACTGGTTCAAGAACCTGTTCGAGAAGCAGATGGTCGGCGACTTCGCGGGCTCGCTCCAGCGCTCGATGATCCTGGGCGCCGCCACCATGGTGGTGACGGTCATCGCCTCGTTTTCCGCAGGCCTCGCGTTTCGCACGCGCTTCGTGGGCTCCGGTGTCATCTTCTACCTCGCCATCGCCAGCCTGATCGTGCCCTCGATCCTGATCAGCCTGGGCATCGGCCTGCTGTTCCGGGTGCTGGGCTGGGATCCCACCTGGTACACGTCGGCGTTCGGTGCCCACCTGACATGGACGCTGCCGTTCGGGCTCCTGATCATGTTCGCGGTCTTCAACCGCTTCGACCGGCGCTACGAGGAAGCGGCACGCGACCTCGGCGCCACCTCGTGGCAGACGATCCGGCACGTGGTCGTGCCCATCCTGCTGCCGAGCCTGATCGGCGTCGGCCTGTTCGGCTTCACGCTCTCCTACGACGAGTTCGCCCGCAGCCTCTACACCGCCGGCACCTTCAACACCTTGCCGCTCGAGATCTACGGCATGACGACGAACGTAACGACGCCGGTGCTCTATGCGCTGGGCACCGTGACGACGGGCGTCTCCTTTGCCGTGATTGCCGTGGCACTCCTGTCTGTGACCTGGCTGCGCCGTCGCCGGGCGCGCCACGGCAGCGACGCCGGCAAGGCCGCCTGAGGTGGCCCGTCGGACGCGGCTGCTGCGCCTGCCGACGGCCGGCCCGGGCGACACGGCCGCACTCGCGGCGGCCATCGATGAGGGTGAGGTCGACCCGGCCGCCATCGTCGCGATCATCGGCAAGACCGAGGGCAATGGCTGCGTCAACGATTTCACCCGCGGCTATGCCACGCTCGCGCTGAAGCTGCTGCTGGCCGAGAAGTTGGGCTGCGCCCTGACGGAGATCGAGAAGCGGGTGGCGATCGTGATGTCCGGCGGCACAGAGGGCGGGCTGTCGCCGCATCTGCTGATCTTCAGCCGCGACACTGTTCCAGCAGCGGCGACATCCGGTCCGCGGCTTGCGCTCGGCATTGGCCTCACGCGTGCATTCGCGCCCGAGGAAATCGGCCGTGCGCCGCAGATCGAGGAGACCGCGGCCGCGGTCACCCAGGCGATGAAGGAGGCGGGCTTCGTCTCGCCCGCCGACGTCCACTTCGTGCAGATCAAATGTCCACTGCTCACCAAGGAGCGCATCGAGGAGGCCGAACGGCGCGGCGCATCGGTGGCGACCGGCGACACCTATCATTCGATGGCCCTGTCGCGCGGCGCCTCGGCGCTGGGCGTCGCCCTGGCACTCGGCGAGGTGAAGGCGGCACCAGAGCAGTCGATTTGCCGCGACTGGTCGCTCTACTCCAAAGTTGCCAGCACCTCGGCCGGCGTCGAACTGCTGCGCAACGAGGTCGTGGTGTTGGGCAATGCAGCCGGATGGGCCGGCGATCTGGTGATCGATCACGATGTCATGACGGATGCCATCGACGCCGCCGCGGCGCATCGCATCCTGAAGCGGCTCGGCGTGGAGGGGGAGAGCGTGGCCGCCGTCCTTGCCAAGGCGGAGGCCGCGCCATCGGGCGCCATTCGCGGCCGGCGGCACACCATGCTGGACGACAGCGACATCCATTCGACCCGCCATGCCCGCGCTCTGGTGGGCGGCGTGCTGGCCGGTGCGATCGGCGACACGATGCTCTATGTTTCCGGTGGCGCCGAACACCAGGGGCCGGCGGGCGGCGGTCCGCTTGCTATTATTGGGCGGCGATCATTGGGCGGACCTGACTGGCTGCGCTAAGCTCGGCCGATGGAAGCATCGGATCCCCCATCAAATCCCTACGCGGGTCTCGGCGTTCGCCGCCGCATCAATGCCGCCGGCGCGCTGACGCGACTGGGTGGTGCCGTGATGGCGCCGGAAGTGATGGCGGCAATGGCCGCGGCCTCGCGCGCCTCGGTCGACATAGGCGAATTGCAGGATGCCGCGAGCGCCCGCATCGCCGAGGCCACCGGCGCCGAAGCGGGGCTGGTGACCACGGGGGCCGCCGCGGCGCTCACGCTGGCGGCGGCCGCTTCGATCGCACGCTGGGATGTGGCGCGTATGGCGGCCCTGCCGCACGCCGAGGGCTTCCCGCACGACATCCTGATCCCGCGCACGCACCGGACCGGCTACGCCCACGCGCTCGCGGCGTCCGGCGCGCGGCTGGTCGACATCGGCCACAACGACCGCGGCACGGGCGCCGGGGTGCGCGGCCTCGAAGCCTGGGAAATAGAGACCGCGCTGTCGCCGTCGGTCGTGGCCGTGGCCTTTTCGGTGAATGCCGCCAGCATCGTCGATCTGCCGATCGCCGTCGCGGTATGTCGTGCCAATGGCGTGCCGCTGATCGTCGATGCGGCTGCACAGCTGCCGCCCAAGGAGAATCTGCGACGCTTCATTTCGATGGGCGTCGATCTCGTGGCTTTCTCGGGCGGCAAGGCGCTCGGCGGGCCGCAGGCCTCGGGCATCCTGGCCGGCCGGCGCGATCTCGTGGCCTCGGCGCTCCTGCAGCAGCTCGATATGGATGTTGCCCCCGAGACCTGGACGCCGCCGAAGATGGTCGACCGCGCCAACCTGCGCGGCGTGCCGCATCACGGCATCGGCCGCGGTTTCAAGGCGGGCAAGGAAGAGATCGTGGGGTTGCTGACCGCGCTCGATCGCTTCGTAAAGGCAGACGATGCGGCCAATAATGCCGCTCTCGAATCGCGCCTCAAAGCGATCGCCTCGGCGCTGACCGGTGCTGCTGTCACTTTGGTTTCAGCACAGCAGACGGGAAGGGTGCCGGTGCTCGAGATCGCCGTTTCAGATGCGCTTGATTTGAGCGCGCGCCTGCAGCGCGGTGACCCACCAGTGCATCTGTCCGAGCGTCATGCCGCGCGCGGCGTGCTCACGCTCGATCCGCAGGTACTGCTGCCTGAGCACGACGCACCGCTGGCGGCGGCGCTGCGGGCAGCCCTTCAGTCGACCGCAGCCTGACCCTCGTCGCGATAGGCCCAGCACTGATCGGGCGGCAGGGTGAGCGAGATCTCCCGGTTGGTCTCGTGCCGGGCCGCCGTGCCGAGTTCCAGGGCTTCCAGGCGCTGGCCGCCGAATTCGACGTCGTAGACCGTCTGCATGCCCTGATAGCGGCGCTCGATAACCCGGCCGGAAAAGACGTTGGTGGGGCCGCTCTCGCCCAGGCGCACGTTCTCGGCGCGCAGGGCCACGCGGGCCTTGTCGCCGGTGCTGAGTTGATGCGGCGTCCAGGCCTCGATGCGGCCCGCCGCGCCGAGGTCGATGGTCGCCTTGTCGCCGCTGCGCCCCAGGACTTTGCCCAGCAGCACGTTCGACGCGCCGGTGAAATTGGCAACGAAGGGGTCGGCCGGCCGGTTGTAGATTTCGTCGGGCGGTGCCATCTGCAGCAGCTTGCCCTCGCGCATCACGCCGATACGGTCGCCCAGCACCACGGCCTCTGACTGGTCGTGGGTGACGTAGAGGCCGGTCATGCCGGTCTGCTTCAGGATGCGGCGCAGCTCGTCGCGCAGCCGGATGCGCAGCTTGGCATCGAGGTTGGACAGCGGCTCGTCGAGCAGCAGCAGTTGCGGCCGGTAGACGAGGCTGCGCGCCAGAGCAACGCGCTGCATCTGGCCGCCCGACAGTGACGTGACCGGCCGCTCGGCATAGTCGCCCAGCCCCACCAGTTCGAGCGTGTCGCGGACCTTGGCGGCGATGTCGCCGCCGCCGTTGCGGCGGTGTTTCAGCGGATAGGCGACGTTCTGGTAGACCGTCATGTGCGGCCACACGGCATAGGACTGGAAGACCATGCCGATGTCGCGCTCGCGCGGACTTATCAGGACGCCGCGCTCCGGTTCCGAGACGACGCGGCCGCCGATCGAGATGCGGCCGCCGGTCGGATGTTCCAGCCCGGCCACGCAGCGCAGCGTCGTGGTCTTGCCGCAGCCCGAAGGGCCCAGCAAAACCACGATCTCGCCCGCCGGCACGTCGAAGCTCACGCCGTCGACGGCGGGCTTGCCCGTCGCGAAGCGCTTGACCAGGTCTTCTATGAGAAGAGCAGAGCTCACTGGCGGTAGCCGTAGGTCTTGTTCCACTCGGCAAGCCACGGCTCGCGCAGCTTCTCGAACTGCTCAAAGTTCGGCACCCAGACCTTGACCACCTTCGGATCCCAGCCCTTGGGAAACGCCGGCGGGTCCTTCAGCGATGTGATGTTGCCCAGCTTCGTGATGGCGAAAGCTTGGCCTTCCTTCGACAGGCGCCAGTTCATGAACAGCTTGGCGGCGTTCGGGCTCTTGGCCGTCTTGGTGATGCCGTCGGCATAGGGGATGATCGGCACACCCTCGGGCGCGAAGATCGCCTCGGCCGGCGCTCCCTCGACGATCTTGGTGTAGATGATGTTGTAGAGCAGCGGCGCGATCGACACTTCGCCGCGCACCACGGCGTCGGAAAGCGGCGCTCCCGACGGATAGAGGGCGATGCCCAGTGCCGCCTGCTTGGCCCAGTAGCCGTCGCCCAGAACCTGCTTCTCGAACATGATGCGGGTCCAGGTCGTGCCGCCCGACGGGCCGACCACCTGGCCGATGGTCTTGTTGTTGTATTCCGGCTTGGTGAGATCAGCCCAGCTCTTGGGCGGGTTCTTCACCAGTGCGGTGTTGTAGGCGATCGCCCAGCCCAGCGTGACGCCCGGCCAGAGCTTGGGTGAGACCAGCGCATCGGGGCGGTAGTCGGCAGCGTTGGGCGGCGCGTAATCCTGGAAGAGATCGACCAGTTCCAGCATCAGGCCGCGGTCGGAATGATTCACCACGTCGGCGCCGAGCTTGCCGGCGGCCGCCTCGGTCTTGATGCGGGTGATGAGCTGGCCACCCGGCGCGCGGACCATCGATACCTTGATCTTGGGGAAGCGCTTGTTGAACTCCTTGATGACCTCCTGCTCGGTCTCCGCGAAGTTGGCCGTGTAGTAGGTGAGTGCGCCTTCCTTCTCGGCCGCCGCGATCAGCTCCTTGGAGCCGAATTCGCTCTGTGCCAGGGCCGGCAGTCCGGCCAGCGAGACCGCCAGTCCAAAGGCGGTCGCAATCGTCATCCTTCGCATCATCGGTTGTCTCCTCGAGTTGTCGTCATTTCGTTAGTTGAAGCGGGCGCTCGTTGTCGTTTCGCGCGATAGCCAGGTCGTGAAGCCCAGGAGCACCGCCAGAATGGCGGTCTGCACCAGGCTGAAGGCGGCGGTCTTGCCGGTGTTGCCGCCCTCGTAATAGTCGAGCAGCAGTACGGCCATCACGGTCGTGTCGCTGGTGTAGAGGAAGAGCGACGACCCGAGCTCACGGATCGCCAGCACAAACAGCAGCGTCATCGACGCCACCACGCCCGGCCGGGCGAGCGGCAGCACGATGGTTCGGATCGTGCCGAGCAGACCGCGGCCGCAGATCCAGGCGGCTTCCTCGAGTTCGCGATGGATCTGCAGGAACGAGGTCGACAGCGCTTTCACCGTGTCGGGAATGAAGCGTGCGACGAAGGCCAGCGCCAGGATCCAGATCGTGCCGTAGAGGCCGCCGGGCAGGCCGATCCAGGCCCACAGATAGGCGACGCCGACGACGAGGCCGGGAATGGCGACGGGCAGGGTCGACAGCAGGTCGATCGACTTGCGGCCGGAGACCTGGGTGCGGAAGACAGTGTAGCCGATGGCGAACGCCAGCACGCCGCCGATCACCGCGGTGATGACGCCGACCTTCAGCGTGTTCCAGATCGACAGCATGGTGAGGGGATTGTCGAACACGCTGTTGAAATGGACCCAGCTGTACTGGCTCATGTCGAACAGCGCGTTGAAATCCTTGAAGAACATGAACTTGCGGAAAGCGGCGATGACCAGCGCCAGGGTCGGCAGCACGACCACGATCATCAGGTAGGTCAACGCGAGGCTGAAGGTGAACCAGCGCCACTTGCCGAGGTTGAGGCTGCGCGGCCGGAACGCCTTGCCGGCGACGGTGGCAAAGCTGCGTCCGGACAGCACCCGCTGCTGGGCCCACACCAGGATCGCTGTCACGACCATGAGAAGGATCGCGACGGCCGCGGCGGTATTGTAGAGGGGCGGACTCCAGGCGGTGAGCTTGAAGATGTAGGTCGTGAGCACGCTGATGTTGGCCGGCGCTCCGAGCGCCGCCGGCACGCCGTAGATGCCCAGCATCACGACGAACGACAGCAGCGAGCCTGCCAGGATGGCCGGAGCGATCAGTGGAAAGGTGATGGTGAAGATCGTCGTGAAGGCGCTGGCGCCCGCGACCTCGGAGGCTTCCTCAAGGCTCGGGTCCATGTTGCGCAGCGCCGAGGCGGTGAACATGTAGACGTAGGGCGCGTAGTACATGCCGAACACGATGATGAGGCCCGACATCGAATAGAAATCGAAGCGGAAGTCGATGTTCATCCACTTGAGTGCGGTGTTGAGCAGGCCGGTCTTGGGTGAGCCCAGGATGCCCCAGGCCACGCCCGCGACCAGCGGCGGCACGAACAGCGGGACCAGGCTGGCCCCGGCGATGAAGCCCTTGAACGGCGTGTTGGTGCGCACGACGATCCAGGAGAAGGCAAGCCCGATCACCACCGCCAGGATGGTGCCGCCGCCGCACGCCGCCAGCGCATTGAAGAAGGCGAGATGGACGTTCTCGTTGCCCAGCACTTCCAGGAAATGCTTGGCCGACGGATTGAACTTGCCGAAGCCGTCGATCACCGGATTGGAATCGCTCAGCGCCCCGAACACCAGCATCAGGAGCGGGTAGATCACCAGGAACGTCAACAGAAGCAGCAGGGCAAGGACCCATAGCGGCGCCGCCAGCCGGCGCGACGGGCGCACGACATCGGTCGATACCGGCAGATCGGCAGCACTCGTCGCCGTCAACGCTTCGTTCCTCCCAGGCGTCCGCAGGTGGGCCTGCGGCATTTTCATTAGCTGTGTAATCGTAGCCCATCGTGAAATCCGACGCTACGCTTTGGTTATGAAACTCCCGACCCATGATCGATACGACTATGTGCCGCTGCGCGGCCGTCCGGACTATTCATGGCCGGGGGGCAAGAAGCTCGCCGTCTATTTTGCCCTCAATCTGGAGCATTTCTCCTTTGGTGAGGGACTCGGCGCCGAGTTGGCGCCTGGCGGACCGCAACCCGACGTCCTCAACTTCGCGTGGCGGGATTACGGCAACCGGGTCGGCGCCTGGTACCTGCTCGATGCTTTCGACGCTCTGGGCCTGCCCATGGCGGCACTCGCCAACAGCTCGATGTACGACTACGCCCCCGACCTCATGGCGGCCGTGCGCGCACGCGGCGACGAGATCGCGGGCCATGGCCGCACCAACGCCGAACGGCAGGGACATCTCGACGAGGCGGCCGAACGCACCTTGATAGGCGAAGCAACGGCTCGCCTGACGGAAGCCGAAGGGCGGCCTCCCGAGGGCTGGCTGGGGCCGTGGATCTCTCACAGCCATCGGACGCCCGACCTCCTGGCGGAAGCCGGTTATCGTTATCTGCTCGACTGGTGCATGGACGATCAGCCGATCTGGTTCCGCTGCCGCGGCGACAAGCGCATCCTCGCCGTGCCCTATCCGCAGGAGGTGAACGACATTCCGGCGATCGTCGCGCGAAAGATGGGGGCCGATGCGTTCGCCGACATGATCGTCGATCAATTCGACGAGATGCTGGAGCTCTCCGAAGCGCGGCCATTGGTCATGGGTGTGGCGCTGCACGCCTATCTCGTGGGCCAACCGCATCGGCTAAAACATCTCAAGCGAGCGCTGCGGCACATTGCGTCGCGACGCGAGACGATCTGGCTGACGACACCGGGAGCCATTGCCCGGCACTGCGCCGCGCTGCCCGACGGCATCATTCCTTAAGGAGCATCATGCGTCTTTTCACGGCCACGCTCGCCACCGAGACCAATACCTTCTCGCCGCTGCCTACCAGTCTGGAGAACTATCGCGAGTCGGTGTTCCTGCGGCCCGGCGAGCATCCGACCGATGCCCCGCGCATGTGCACCGCGCCGCTGTTCGTCGGCCGCGCCCGCGCCAAGGCCGAGGGCTTCGAGCTGATCGAGGGTAGTTGCTTTGCCGCAAGTCCCGCCGGCACCACCAACGGCGCCGACTACGAAGCCATGCGCGACGAGATCCTGGACCAGCTAAAAGCCGCAATGCCGATCGACGGGCTGCTGCTTGGCCTGCACGGCGCCATGGTGGCGCACGGTTACGACGACGTCGAAGGCGACATCATCGAGCGCGCCCGCGCCATCGTCGGCGCGAAGTGCGTGATCGGCGTCGAACTCGACCCGCACTGCCATCTCACGCTGAAGCGCGTGGCGGCTTCCGACATCGTCGTGCTCTACAAGGAATTTCCGCATACCGACGTGGTCGAGCGTGCCGAGGACGTTCTCGATCTGGTGCTGCGCACGCTGCGCGGCGAGATCAAGCCGGTGACCTCGGTCTACGATTGCCGGCAGATCCAGAGCTATCCGACCACGATCCAGCCGATGCGCGGCCTCGTCGACCGCATCATGGCGATGGAGGGCAAGGACGGCATCCTCTCTGTTTCCATCGCCCACTGCTTTCCCTACGGCGACGTGCCCGAGATCGGCACGCGCGTGCTGGTGATCGCCGATGGCGACAAGAAGAAGGCCGATGCGCTCGCGACCACACTGGGCGAGGAGCTGGTGTCGTTGCGCGGCAAGACGGCGCCGCCATCGTTCGATGTTGCGACCGGGGTGGGCGAGGGGGTTGCCTTCAACGACCTGCCGGTGGTGATCGCCGATCCTGCAGACAATGCCGGCGGCGGCGCGCCCTCGGACAATACCGACATCCTGCGTCACCTGATCGCGAGCAAGGTCGAGAATGCCTGCCTCGGCCCGATCTGGGATCCCATTGCTGTCCGCATCTGCTTCGACGCTGGCATTGGCGCGAAGATCGGCCTGCGCTTCGGCGGCAAGATCGCGCCATCCTCGGGCCAGCCGGTCGACGCCGTGGTCGAGATCATCGGCCTCAAGCGCGATGCCTGGCAGCGTTTCGGGCCGACCCAGGTGCCGGTCGGCGATTGTGCGGCTGTCCGCGTCGACGGCGTTGACGTGGTGCTGATCACCAAGCGGACCCAGGCGACCGGCCTCGAACTGTTCACCAACCTTGGCATCGATCCTGCCCAGAAGAAGATCGTCGTCGTGAAGTCGACCAATCACTTCATGGCGGCCTACGGGCCGATCGCCAAGAAGGTGATTTACGTCGAGTCGAGCGGGCCGCTCCGGCGCGACCACCGCAAGGTGCCCTATACGAAGGTGCAGCGACCGATCTGGCCGCTCGATCCCGACGCCAAGCCACGCGGCCTCATTGCCTGATTTCGCATTGAGTGTCTCGTTGAGAGTGTCCTGTTGGGCGTCGTGCTGGACAATCACATGCGGCGCTTTGCATACTCTGTGCGGGGAGCTTAGGGAGACTCGCATGTTGAAGCGTATTCTTGCCGGCGCGTTGGCGCTGGTCGTTCCATTCGCGGCTCATGCACAGGGGCAGGAAAAGGTCCTGCGCGCCGTGATGCACGCCGACGTGCGCGTCATCGATCCGATCTGGACGACCCAGACGATCGCCAGTATCCACGGCATGCTGATCTACGACACCTTGTTCGGCAACGATGCCGACCTGAAGCCACAGCCGCAGATGGTGGGAAAGTACGAGATCAGCCCCGACCGGCTGACCTACAGCTTTACCTTGCGCGACGGCCTCAAGTTCCACGACGGCTCGCCGGTCACCACCAAGGACGTCATCGCCTCGCTCAAGCGCTGGGGCGCCAAGGACGGTGTCGGCATCCGTCTCTTCTCCTACGTGAAGAAGCTGGAGGCCGTGGACGACAAGACCTTCACCATGGTGCTGAGCGAGCCCTACGGCATGGTGCTCGAATCGCTCGGCAAGAGCGGCAGCTCGGTCGCCATCATCATGCGCGAGCAGGAGGCCCTCACCGACCCGCAGCAGCAGGTCAAGGAGGCGATCGGCTCGGGCCCCTTCAAGTTCGCCAAGGACCTCTGGGTGCCCGGCAGCAAGGCGATATACCTCAAGAACAAGGATTACGTGCCGCGGCCGGGCAACGAGCCGCCGTCTTCCTTCGCCGGCAGCAAGATCCCGGGCGTCGATCGCATCGAGCTGGTGTGGATCTCCGATCCGCAGACGGCGATGTCGGCGCTGGTCAACGGTGAGATCGATTTCTACGAGGCGCCCAACAACGACTTCCTGCCGATCCTGGCCAAGGCCAAGGGCGTCAAGCTGATGATGACCGGCAAGATCGACAGCACCCAGGGCATGATCCGGCTGAACCATCTCCATCCGCCATTCGACAACGTGAAGGCGCGGCAGGCGATGTACTACCTGATCAACCAGGAGGATTTCCTGCGCGCCATCGTCGGCAATCCGGAATACTACCGGGTCTGCCCTGGCCTGCTGACCTGCGGCGGTCCGTACGAAAACGACGGCGGTTCGCAGTGGATGAAGGAATACAATCCCAAGAAAGCGGCGCAGCTGATGAAGGAGGCCGGCTACAAGGGCGAGCCGATCACCGTGCTGTTCACCACCGATCACAACACCATCACACCGGCCACGCAGGTGCTTGTGCAGGCGATGCGCGAGGCTGGGCTCAACGTCGATGCCCAGTCGATGGACTGGGGCTCGGTCGTGTCGCGCCGCGCCAAGAAGGAGCCGCCGGCACAGGGCGGCTGGAACATCTTCGTCACCACGTCGGGCGGCGTCGGCTCGGCCAATCCGGTGCTTCACACCTGGATCGGTGCCGCCTGCGACAAGGGCCTGTTCGGCTGGCCGTGCGATCCCGAGATCGAGAAGCTGCGCAACGCCTTCGCCTTCGCCCAGACTGACGAGGAGCGCAAGAAGATCGCCAAGGATCTGCAGACCCGGGCCATGGAGCAGGTCGTGTTCCTGCCGTTCGGCCAGTGGAACACGCCGCTTGCCTATCGCGCCGACAAGATCGAGGGCATCGTGCCCAATACCGGACTGGCGGTTCTGTGGGGCATTACGAAGAAATGATCCTTCGCTTTTCCCTCCCCTTCGCGGAGTCCGCGAAGGGGAGGAGAACCGGATCATGACCGCGTACATTGTGCGGCGACTGTTCGCGACCCTGCCGGTGATGGCCGTGGTCGCGCTGTTCGTGTTCTTTCTCCTGCGCTTTGCGCCGGGCGATCCGGCGGCGATCATCGCCGGCGAGGACGCCACCGCCGAGGCGATCGCGGCTGTCCGCGGCAAGCTCGGACTCGACCGGCCGATGGTCGAGCAGTTCTTCGTCTGGATCCTGCAATTGGCGCAGGGCGACATGGGCGTGTCGATCTTCTCCAACCTCGCGGTCACGCGCCTGATCTCCCAGCGTCTCGAACCGACGGTGGCGCTGACGCTGTCGACCCTGTTCGTGGCCGTGGCGCTCGCCATTCCCATCGGCGTCGTGGCGGCGTGGAAGGCGCGCAAGCTGGTCGATCGCCTGGTCATGGGCTTCGCCGTGCTGGGCTTTGCCATGCCGGGGTTCGTGCTGGCCTACATCCTGATCTATTTCTTCGCCGTGCAGTGGCAACTCCTGCCGGTGCAGGGCTACCGGCCGATCGCCGAGGGCCTGTGGCCGTTCATCGAGTGCCTGATCCTGCCGTCGGTGGCGCTGGGCGTGACCTACATGGCGTTGATCGCCCGCATTACGCGCGCCTCGATGCTGGAGGTGCTGGCCCAGGATTACATCCGCACGGCCAATGCCAAGGGGCTGGCCACCGACCGCGTGCTGCTGCTGCATGCGCTCAAGAACGCCGCCGTGCCGATCATCACCGTGATCGGCATCGGCATTGCGCTGCTGATCTCGGGCGTGGTCATCACCGAGACGGTGTTCAACATTCCCGGCCTCGGCCGTCTCACCGTCGATGCCGTGCTGAAGCGCGACTATCCGGTGGTGCAGGGACTGATCCTGGTGTTCGCCGCCGCCAAGGTGCTGGTGAACCTGATCATCGATATTTCCTACGCCTTCCTCGATCCACGCATCCGCTACTGACATGACTGCAATCACCGACGATCTCGTCCTGCCGCCACGCCGCTTCTCGCTGGCGACCGCCATCCGGCGCAATCCCACGATCGCCTTCGGCGCCGTCCTGCTGGCGGCGCTCATCATCGTGGGCATCTTCGCGCCCTACATCGCCTATAGCGATCCGTTCAAGATCGCGCCGGTCAATCGCCTCAGGCCGCCGTCGGAGCGCTGGTGGTTCGGCACCGACCAGTTCGGCCGCGACGTCTTTTCGCGCACCGTCTACGGCGCACGCGTGTCGCTGATCGTGGGCCTTTCGGTCGCGCTCTTCTCCAGCGCGGTGGGCCTCGGTCTCGGCCTGCTGTGCGGCTATTTCCGCAAAGTCGACGGTATCGTCATGCGCGTCATGGATGGCTTGATGGCGATCCCGTCGATCCTGCTCGCCATCGCGCTGATCACGCTGACGCGTCCCAGTCTCGGCATCGTGATCCTGGCCATCGTCATTCCCGAGGTGCCGCGCATCGTGCGCGTGGTGCGCGCCGTCGTGCTGTCGATCCGCAGCCAGCCCTACATCGAAAGCGCCATCGCCGGCGGCACCAAGAACACCAAGCTGCTGCTGCGCCACGTACTGCCTAACACCCTGGCGCCGCTGATCGTGCAGTCGACCTACGTCTGTGCCTCGGCGATGCTGATCGAGGCCGGGCTCTCGTTCCTCGGCGCCGGCGTGCCGCCGGAGGTGCCGAGCTGGGGCAATATCATCGCCCAGGGCCGCACCTTCTTCCAGATCGCACCGTGGACGATCCTGATCCCCGGCGTGTTCCTGGCCATCACCGTGCTGGCGGTGAACCTGCTGGGCGACGGCCTGCGCGACCGGCTCGACCCGCGCCTGGCGAGGCGGCTATGAGCGTCGCCAGCGGCAATATCCTCGAGGTCCGCGATCTGCAGACCCAGTTCAACACCCTGGACGGCGTCGTGCGTGCGGTCGACGGCGTGTCATTTGACCTGGCGCGTGGCGAGACGCTCGGCATCGTGGGCGAATCGGGCTGCGGCAAGTCGGTGACGGCGCTTTCCATCCTGCGCCTGATCCCGCCGGAGACCGGCCGCATTGCCGCGGGCTCGATCAAGTTCGAGGGCGAGGAGCTCACGACGCTGGGCGAGGAGGCGATGAAGCGCCTGCGTGGCCATCGCATCTCGATGATCTTCCAGGAGCCGATGACCAGCCTCAATCCGGTGCTGACGGTCGGCACCCAGATCGCGGAGAACGTCGTGCGCCATATGGGTGTGCCGTGGCGGGCGGCGCGCGAGCGGGCGTGCGAGATGCTCGATCTGGTGCGCATCGCCGACGCCCGGCGCCGCCTCGACGAGTATCCGCATCAGCTCTCGGGCGGCATGCGCCAGCGCGTCATGATCGCCATGGCGCTCTCCTGCGACCCCCAGGTACTGATCGCCGACGAGCCCACCACTGCGCTCGACGTCACCATCCAGGCCCAGATCCTCCAGCTCATGCTCGAGCTCAAGGAGAAGACCGGCACCGCCATCGTGCTGATCACCCACGACCTCGGCGTCGTGGCCGAGACCACCGAGCGTGTCGTGGTGATGTATGCCGGCCGCAAGGTCGAGGAGGCGCCGGTTGAGGCGCTGTTCGCCGAGCCGCTGCATCCCTATACGCGCGGCCTGATGCGGGCGATCCCGCGCCTCGACATCGAGGCCGATGCCGCCGGCACGCGGCCCAGGCTGCAGGAAATCCCCGGGTTGGTGCCACGGCTGACGCAGCCCATCCCCGGCTGCGCCTTCGCGCCGCGCTGCGGCTTCGCGACCGAGCGCTGTGCCGTCGAGTCCCCGCCGCTGGTCGATGTCGGCGCGGGCCACACCGTGGCCTGCTGGGAAGTCGATCGTGTGCGGGCGAGCGCGATATGAGCGAGCAAAGCACGACCGAGCGTCCTGTCCCCGAGGCCCCAGTTCTCCAAGTGGATGGCCTCGTGAAGCACTTTCCGATCCACGGCGGTCTGCTGCAGCGCCAGACGGGCGCGGTGAAGGCGGTCGACGGCGTTTCCTTCTCGATCGCCCGCGGCGAGACGCTGGGTCTGGTGGGCGAATCCGGTTGCGGCAAGTCGACCATCGGCAAGACGGTGCTGAAACTGATCGAGCCCACGGCCGGCCGCATCGTGCTGGCGGGCCAGGACATTTCGGCGCTCAAGCCCGGCGCCATGTGGCCGCACCGCCGTCGCATCCAGACGATCTTCCAGGATCCTTATTCGTCGATGAATCCGCGCCTGCCGGCCGGCACCATCGTGGGCGAGCCGCTGGAGAATTTTGGCCTCTCACGCGGCAGGGAGACCGACGACCGCGTCGCAAAACTGTTCGAGCGCGTGGGGCTCCGGCCCGATGCGATGCGCAAGTACGCCCACGAATTCTCCGGCGGCCAGCGCCAGCGGCTGGGCATCGCCAAGGCGCTGTCGGTCAATCCCGACGTCATCGTGGCCGACGAGCCGGTCTCGGCGCTCGACGTCTCGGTGCAGGCACAGGTGCTGAACCTGCTGATCGACCTGCAGGAGGAATTCCGGCTCGCCTATCTCTTCATCAGCCACGACCTCGCGGTGATGCGCCATATCAGCCATCGCATCGCGGTGATGTATCTCGGCCGCATCGTCGAGCTCACGACCAAGCGCACGCTGTTCACGCAGCCGTTGCATCCCTATACCGAGGCGTTGCTGTCGGCCGCCACCGCGCCCGATCCTCGGCGCCGCCAGAAGCGCAAGCACATCGTCCAAGGCGACGTGCCGAGCCCGGCCAATCCGCCACCGGGTTGTCACTTCCACACGCGCTGCCCCTATGCGATCGCCGACTGCAAGGTGATCGCACCGCCCTTGATCGAGGTGGCCGAGGGTCACCACGTCGCCTGCCTGCGCAGGCCCGTCGGCGGCGACCCGGGGCCGCTGTCGGTGTCCAGCTAGCTACGACTGCGGTGTTTCGGCGGGTCGGGTGGCCTGCAGTGACGGCCGGGGCGATACCGCATCGAACCAGGCGGCGAGCTTGGGCGCGACGCCGCGCCAGTCGGTCCCGTATCGCCAGTCGTCA
>Ga0194051_1000594_pt1 | contig 20469 bp, 19 predicted proteins | sample SepL2320m_MetaG_FD_161275 | JGI IMG/M metagenome (GOLD analysis project Ga0194051, IMG submission 161275) | Anoxic zone freshwater microbial communities from boreal shield lake in IISD Experimental Lakes Area, Ontario, Canada - Sep2016-L239-20m | ecosystem: Environmental > Aquatic > Freshwater >... | reverse complement strand
CTCACCGATGACGGTTCCGTCAGCGTTGTAGACGCCGATCAGTCGTCGGACAGTCGTCGATTCCAGTTGGTGTTCCGGCATGCTCACTTGTCCATTCTGTCCTGGTGGTGTCGATGTTCGTGACCGAGCTCCTCTCCGAAGCCAAGCACTGACGCAGTACGTCATCGGTTCAGCCCCCACCCTGGCCACGCTTACCCTCGCCGAGGGTGCAATCACGGGACGAGTCAAGGTTCGGTCATGTTGCGCTCCTGGCGATCCTGCCCGTGATCTGCGGATGCCGAACGAGGGCCGGCGGATCCCACTCAATTCCGAAGAGGCGTTCTACTTGCCTCGCATGCCTCGTCACCACCGGAGGTAACACCATCGAGGACCCGTTCGCACTGGCCAAGCTCGGCCAAGCGGCAACCACCAGCGCTACCTTCGGCGCCAACGTGTTCACCAAGGCACCTTCCTCAGCGAAGTAGCTCACCCATCAAAAGTCTGCGGTGGTACCGGTGACCAACTTGACCACACCGGTCGTCGAGTTGACGCACACGTCGAAGCTGACCAGGTCACCCACGCTGACAAAGGAGGCCGTTGCTCCGGTCACCAAGCCAGTGAACTGGTGCTCGACCCGTCCCGCGGGGCACACGCCCTGACCCGGCGACGTGGCCGATCCCGAGTAGGTGAGGCCCGTCTTGCTGGTCGCCCAGATCACATCGCCACCGGTCAGGTAGGCGGAGCCGGCAATGCGGCCGCCCTTCTGGGACAGGCCGCAGTTGGTGAAGGTGATCTTCTTGGTGATGGTTCCCGAGACCTTGTTGCAGAACAGCGACGACGTGGGGTCGGCCACGGTCAGGTCCACCGTGTTGGTGGCGTCCGAGGTCTCATAGGTCGAGTCGCCCGAGTACGTGGCGGTGATACCAAAGTAGTCACCTACGACCAGGCCCGAGGTATCGCACGACGTGGCTGGCCGCGTGGCCGTGCACAGGACGTCACTGCCCTGGTCGAACTCGACAGTGCCCGACGCCCGGCTGTCGAGACCGCTGATGGCCAGCGTGGCGTTGGCTGACGACGTGATGGTGGCCGACGAGCCACCGTTGACCGTGATGGTGAACGAAGTGGCGGTGTAGACGAAGAGACTCACCGTGTTGGTGGCATTCGACGCGTCATACGCTGAGTCGCCGGAGTAGGCGGCGGTGATGCTGGGGTAACTCCCTGACGCCAGCCCAGCGGTATCGCAAGAGTCATCGCCAGCGGTGATGGTGGCCGTGCACAGGAGCGTTGCGCCCGAGTAGAACTCGACCGTTCCGGTAGCACCACCGGGAAGTCCGGCTGTGGCCAGGGTGGCATTGGCCGAGGGCGAGATCGAGGCTGACGATCCGCCGTCGACGGTGCTTGTGAACGATGTGGCCGCAGTGACGGTGAGATGGACTGTGTTGGTGGCATCCGAAGAGTCATAGGTGCCGTCGCCCGAGTAGGAGGCGGTGATGCCGGTGTAATCACCGGCGGCTAGGCCGGTGGTATCGCACGAGCCATCGCCAGTGGTGAGGGTGGCCGTGCACAGCAGGGTTGCCCCGTAGTAGAAGTCGACGGTTCCGGTGGCATCGCTGGGAAGTCCCGATGTGGCCAGCGTGGCATTGGCCGTAGACGCGATAGTGGCCGACGATCCGCCGTCGACGGTGCTGGCGAAAGAAGGTCCTGTCGCCCCGGCCGGTGTGGCATTCCCCCCAACCACTACCCCGACGGCTCCAAGCACTACGGCCATTGCTGCCGCGATGCGAACACTTCGATGCCTCATTTGCTCCCCCTGCCTCATTTGCTTCCCCTGCCTAGGTGGTCGCCCTACCGGACGACCTTGACGACCTTGACGACCTTGACGACCTTGACGACCTTGACGACCTTGACGACCTTGACGACCTTCACGACCTTGACGACCTTGACGACCTTGACGACCTTGACGACCTTGACGACCTTGACGACCTTGACGACCTTGACGACCTTGACGACCTTGACGACCTTGACGACAGTGACATTGGATCCGATCTGCGACCCAATTACAACTCACTAGCACCTGTCGCCACGCAGAATGAGCGGGTGGGTGCTCAGCGTGAGGAAAACCGGGCTCTGGCCACGGCCGATATCGGGGGATCACCGGCAAGCCCGCCACGAGCATCCTCAAGCTTCACGGGGTCGCCACACCCGGCGACACCAGCGCCGTTACGCCGCCTTGCCTGCCGCACCCACCGTTGTCAGCCCAGACAGCAGACGTGCGTGGTGAGGGGCCCGCCGCTGAAGGTCATGGCATCGATCACGGCGGCCATCAAGTCCATGGGACGCCCCAGCGCATCGGCGTAGATCCGATGGAGGTTGAGGACCACCCGCTCAGCATCCGGCCACCCAGCGAACTCCCCGAGGTCGGCACCCTGGGCCAACTCCAACGGGGCCAGCCCGTCGCGTCGCCCGGCCGTGGCCAGCTCCAACACGAACCGGTAGTAGCGCTCATGCTCCTCCAGGATGCCGGGGAGATCAGCGGCGGCGGCCAAGGGTCCATGCCCCGGGACGATCACCTCGGCTTCGAAGCCGGCGATCCACTCCAGGGCTCGCAACGCTCCGTCGACGGATCCGGCGAACACCAACGGGGTCAGTCCCACGAAGAGGAGGTCGCCGGTGAAGAGCACCTGCTCGTCGGGCAGCCAGGCCACCAGGTCACCCTCGGTGTGGGCTGCATACCCAGGGTGGACCAGGTCGATGCGACGGGACCCCGAGTGCACGCTCAGGTCGGAGCGGGTCACAATGGTCGGGACCCGCCGGGTCACCGCGCCCCAGTCGGGCACCGGCTCCCATGCCGGCGGGCATGCGTCAAAGATCGGGTCGACCAGTAGGTGAGCCCGCATGGTTTCATGGCCGATGAGGGCCGCCTCGTCCGGCAGCAGCGAGTTGCCGTAGGTGTGGTCACCATGCTCGTGGGTGTTGACGGCGAACCGCACCGGGGCGCCATCGGTGGCCAGGTCGACGGCATCGAGGAAGCGGCGGGTTCGGGCCTCGGTGGCACACGTGTCGACGATCAGGGTGCCATCGGCCCCCGTCACCGCACCGGCGTTGTTGAGCCACCAGGTTCCATCGGGCTGGATCCAGGCGTAGACACCGTCGGCCACCTCGACCAAGCGGCCCGAAGACACGGTGGTGTCGGGTTCGTGCACGTGCTCGTCACTCATAGTGCGCCCTTCCGGTTCCGTCGTCCGCATCGAAGCAGTCCGCCCCAAGTCGGCGCCGAAGTCGGCGGACTACATCTGACGCACCCGTCAGGGCTTGTCGCTCCCGACCACCCACATGGAGAAGAACTGCGAGCCACCGCCGTAGGCCTGGCCCAAGGCCAACTTGGCCCCGTCGACCTGATGTTCACCGGCCTGCCCACGGACCTGCATGGCCACCTCCAAGAAGCGGAGCATTCCGGAGGCACCGATCGGGTTGGACGACAGCACCCCACCCGAGGCATTCCATGGGATGTCACCGTCGAAGGCAGTGGCCCCCGCCTCAGTGAGCTTCCATCCGTCACCCTGAGCACAGAAGCCGAGGTTCTCCAGCCACATCGGCTCGTACCAGCTGAACGGCACGTAGACCTCGGCGCAGTCGAACTGCGCACGGGGATCGGTGATGCCGGCTTGGGCGTAGACGTCGGCCGAGCAGTCCCGTCCGGCCTGCGGGTTGATCTGGTCGCGCCCGGCAAACATGGTCGGCTCGGAGCGCATGGCCATGCCATGGATCCACGCCGGCGGGTAGTGACCCGAGATGGCGTCCTCTGACGACAGCACCATGGCGGCTGCGCCGTCTGATGAAGGGCACGCCTCGAGGTAGCGCAGCGGGTCCCACAACATCATCGAGTCTTCGACCATCTTCATGTCGATATCGGGGATCTGCAGATGGGCATACGGGTTCCGCATGGCGTTCAGACGGTCCTTGACCGCCACCATCCGCCCGATGTGGTCCGGAGCCCCCGACCGGCGCATGTAGGCCCGGATATGCGGGGCGAAGTAGCCCCCAGCACCAGCCAGCAGCGGGGCGGCAAACGGCTGGGGCACCGACAGGGCCCACATGGCGTCCGAGTCCGACTGCTTCTCATAGGCGACGGTCAGCACCCGCTTGTGGATGCCCGACGAGATGAGGTGGGCGGCCACCAGCGCGGTCGATCCTCCGACCGAGCCTGCGGTGTGGACCCGGATCATGGGCTTGCCCACCGCGCCGAGGGCCGGCGCCAGGTAGATCTCGGGCATCATGTTGCCCTCGAACATGTCCGGAGCCTTGCCGATGACCACCGCGTCGATGTCCGACCAGGTCAGGTCAGCATCGGCCAGGGCCATCTTGGCCGCCTCACGGACGAGTCCAGCGATCGAGACGTCGTCCCGCTTGGACTTGTGGTGGGTCTGGCCCACTCCGATGACTGCACAACGCTCTGCCATCACGCACCTTCCAAGACGCAGACGAGATTCTGTTGGAGACAGGGACCCGACGTGGCGTGAGCCACCGCCCGGTCGGCCTGACCTGAGCGGATCCGCTCAGCGGCCTCGCCGATCCGGATGAGACCGGCCGACATCATCGGGTTAGCAGCCAGCGGGCCGCCTGATGGGTTGATGACCACCGCGTCGTCGAGGCCGAGGGCCTCAGCGACGATGATCTCCTGGTGGGCGAAGGGGGCGTGGATCTCGGCGATATCGATCTTGCCGTCGGCCACCCCGGCCACCTCGGCGGCCTTGGCCGTCGAAGGAGATGAGGTCAGGTCGCGAGCACCCAGCGAGTGGGTCTCCATGCGGTGGTCGAAGCCGGTGATCCACACCGGGCGTTGCGACCACTCGAGTGCTTTGTCCCCGGCGGCCAGCACGATGGCGGCCGCGCCGTCAGTGATGGGCGGCAGGGCATGGCGACGCAACGGAGCGACCACGTACTCGTCCGTCAGCAGTACCTCGGGGGCGGTGTCGTTACGCACCTGGGCCTTCGGGTTGGCCAGGGCGTCCCGGCGGCTGCGCGAAGCGATGGCGGCGAAGTCGGCCTCGGTGGCCTTGCCGGCGTCGATGAGGGCCCGAGCCTGGAGGGCACTGAGACTGACGATGTCCGGCCACAGCGGCGCCTCGTAGTACGGGTCCATCTGCAAGGTGAGAATTTCGTTCAGGTCGCCCAGGGACGACCGGCCGAAGGAGTAGACCAGGGCGGCGTCGATCTCCCCTTCTTGGAGGAGGACCCAGGCCTCGTACAGGGCCCAGGCGCCGTCCATTTCCACATGACTCTCAATCTTCGGTGGCCACACCCCTACCGCATCAAGCGCCATCACGAAGCTGAACGGTCCACCGATCAGGTAATCGGTGGACCCTGAACAGATGAATCCGACATCGGCCTTGGTGATGCCGATGTTGCCGAATACTTCGGCGATGACCGGCATCAGGCTCTCGACTTCGTTGCGCTCGTCATCCTTGCGCACGTTCTGCGACTGGGCGAACGACGCGATGGAGACAGGGCGGACGGTGCGTGCGGCGGCGCTCACAGGTACTCCTTGTAGGTGTCGTAGTCGGCGTCGGGTTCACCGGTGGGCCGGAAGTACCGCACCGAAGCGAGGGACGGCGTCAGGTCGGACTCGTCCACCCACACCGCCTCCACCCGCATACCCATGCGGATCTGATCGGTGGGGATCTCCTGGATCAGCCCCATGAATGAGACGTTGGCCCCATCGAGCAGCACCTGGGCGCAGATGTAGGGGATCTCGATCGACTGGCCGGCAAAGGGCACGTTCACCACGCAGTAGGTGGTGACGGTGCCCACGTTGGCCAGCAGCACATCTTCGGTGGTGGGAACGCCGTCGGTCGGGCACGATCCTCGGCTCGGGACGTAGACCTGGTTGCACGACGGGCACCGCTGGCCCATGAACTTGCCCTGCTCGAGTCCGCGGAGGAACCGCGACTGGGCGATACCGGGGGTGAACTCGAAATCGAGCCGAATGGGGGTGGCCAACGTCGTCACTGGTCCCAGGTCCGCCGATCCGTCAGTTATCAGGTCGTCGGCCATCAGGCGGCACCGCCTTCAACCACGAAGGCCTCGATGTCGGACATCGAACCGGTGCGCTCGGCTACAGGCCGGAACTTGGCCGTCACTCGGGTACCGGTGGCCAGGTCGTCGGGTCCGGCCGCATCCACCGCGTGCAGCATGGCGGTGCCGGCCCCGTCGAGGCGGATCAGCGCCCAGGCGAACGGCGTGGCACGGGGGTGCTTGCGTAATGGGTTCGAGACCCACGCCCACGACTCGATCACCCCGCCGGGGCCGACTTCGACGAGCTCGCCGACGTCGTCGCTGGTGATCGGGTCGTACTCGGTCGGCGGGACGATGATCGTCCCGTCGGTGCCGGTGGCACCGAAGAACTTGCCATCGCGCAGGCCGGTCAAGAAGGCACCGATGATGGGCCCAGTGGAACGTGAATACGGATATTCGAGCCGGTGCTCTGCATGCAGGACTTCGCTGTCAGCCATGCCGGACCTCATCTCTGGATCGCGTCGAACGTGATCGACGAAATGTAGAACAGATTCCAGTTCTGCGCCTCATTGGGCGGGTGAACAAGCACGCCACAAACGTGTGGGGTCGGCTAGTTTCCTCTGACATGTCCTCTCCTGGTGAGATTCAGGCCCGTGCCGACGCCATCCAATGGTTCCACTCCATCGACCTCGGTGATGGTGTCGTCACCAAGGGTCATGCCGAGAAGGCCCTCCCCGAGGAGTACTTCCCCGACGTCACTGGCCGCAGCGTCCTCGACATCGGCGCATGGGATGGCTACTACTCCTTCATGGCCGAGCGGCTCGGCGCCGGTCGCCAAGTCGCCCTCGACCACTACGCATGGGGGGTGGACTTCGTGGCGCGTGGCGCCTACTGGAACGAGTGCATCGCGGCGGGGATCCTGCCCGACCAGTCGCTCGACCTGACGAAGTTCTGGCAGCCCGATCTGCCGGGGAGGAGGGGATTCGAATTCGCGGCAGAAATACTCAACTCCTCGGTTACCCCGCACGAGGCCGACTTCGCCACCACCGACCTTGAGTCGGTGGGCAAATTCGATGTGGTGTTCTACCTCGGCGTGCTCTATCACATGAAAGAACCGTTGACCTGCTTGGAGCGGCTGCGGTCGGTCACCGGCGAGGTCGCTGTCATCGAGACAGAGGCGGTCCACTTCCAACACTTCGAGCACGAAAGCCTGACCCAGTTCTATGCCGCCGGCGATCTGAACACCGACTTCGGCAACTGGTATGTACCCAATATGGCTGGGCTCCATGCCATGTGCCGAGCGGCTGGATTCTCCTCCGTGAAGACCGTGGCCGGAGCACCGGTACCGGGGCCGGTGCAGCCTGAGTACCTGCAGACCCGACTGGGCCGGCGTATCGCCAAGATTCCCCGGACAGACCACCTGTCGGCACCCAGCATCCGCTACCGGGCGGTCGTGCACGCGTACCCGTAGAGTCGAAGTCGGACACCGACGTACGCCGGATGCGCTGTCGGTGACCAGGCGCTACCACGTCGGCGAGCGCTGCGACCTTGATCTGTCCCACCGCGACACCTCACCGTCCCTCCCCATGGATCAGCGAGCGGACGACCGCTTCTGCCCTGCACGACCCGACTCTGTCACTCTTCCCTGGGTCCGGCTCATCGGGCCTGAGGCCACCCCCTCGGTGACCTGCGGGGCACCAGGACTGACAGTCAAGGCCAATAGGGCCGACACGCCGACCACCTGGATGCCCCACCATGTCAGCGAACTGAGCTGCCACTGCCCGACCACAGTGGTCACCACGGCGACCATGACGGCGGCTAGGAACCTCCTCGTGGTCGAGCGCGCCGCGATCACTACACCTACCGCCAGTGCCGGCCACGTGTAGTAGGCGAGCATGACCGACTCCGTGTAGACCCGGAGCGCCAAGGCCAGTGCTGCAGCCCACACGATCATCTCGGGTCGCTGGCGCCAACGCAGCGACCACCACCCGATACCTGCGGACGCGGCCAACGCCACCAGCCGGATCGGGCCTCCGCCTACCGTGCGATTAGCACCCTGGCCGCTCAGGTGGGGGGCGAGGGGAGTCCATAAGGTCCTGTAGTTGAACGGGATGTTCGGGAACGTCGGCTGATCAATCAACGCGTGGGTGGTGGCCTGGAAGTCTGCCGCAAGCGGACCGATCACCACCGCCGCCGCCGGTGCGGCTCCTCGGACCAGAAGACCCAGCACCCGGCGCATCCCACCCAAGACGAGAAGTAGCGGGAACAGCACGATGACCAACGGCTGGATGGCGATGGCGACCCCAAACAGCCACCCGGCCCCGGTAAACCGATCGTCGAACGCCCAGATGAGAGCGAAGATCGCTACCCCCAAGGCCAGCGCGTCCTCTGGGTGCCCTCCGACGATCGTCACGCTCCACATCAGCACTGCTTCAGTTGCCGACAGGACGGCTCTCCTTCCCCTGTCCACCCCCAGTCGCTCAGCCAGTGCATCCATGGCGAACAGCGCCGTGCACGAAAGGAGGAGGATGACGGGGGCGATCATGACGAACACACCCTGGTGGACGGCGTAGAGGTTGCCTCCGTTCTTCATGCCGTCATACAGGATGGTCGGCGTCCCGTGGACCGCATACACATTCGTGCCGGCGAAGAGGTGACCGTGGCTGGTCAACTGGATAAAGGTCGTCGAAAACATGTCGGACAGGGCGCCCAGCGGGGCCAGCACGGCCAGGAATCCCGGATAGGCGAGGAACCCCGACCCGTAGACCGCATCAAGGTGACCGTGGGCGACCGCTGCCGAGGCCGCATAGGTGGTCCAGATGTCCGACGGCATGATCCAGAGGTGTGCACGGTGCCGGCCGACGGTGGACCAGGAGAAGAAGTAGAAGAGGCCCACCCCCACAAAGGCCACCGAGGCCAGCAGCGGCCATGCCCGCCGCTTCAGATAGGCGGCGAGGCGGTCTTCGGTCGCCGTGGATCGTCTCGCAGTCGTCGACACTACGGCCATCTTGTCATTCTTCAGTGCCCGATGACAGGTTTGGCGATCGGCGGCAGCCACAGGCCGGCGGGCGCTACCGTCTGCCTCATGACTGACCTCGATCCCATCTCTACTGGCGCCCGCAAGCGCCCCAACATTTTGCTCGTCGTCTCCGACCAGGAGCGCCAACGGAGCTGGCTGCCCGAGGGCACATCGCTGCCGTGGCGCGATCGGCTGCGGGCCGAAGGCCTCGAGTTCACCGACTACTTCACCCACTCGTCGCCGTGCTCCCCCAGCCGGGCCAGCCTCTTTACGGGGCGGTACCTGCAGGGCCACGGCGTGCTCGACAACGTGATCATGCCTGAGCACGTGGAGCTGCCGACCTCGACCCCCACCCTCGGCTCGCTGCTCGACGGCGCCGGCTACCGCTCCTCCTACATCGGCAAGTGGCACCTGTCTCACGCCGCCCAGCCCGACATGGAGGCCTACGGCTTCGCCGACTGGGACGGCAACGACCGGCACTTCATGGGATGGGCCGGCACCGGTGTCCACTTCGACCCAGTCATTGCCTCCAACGCCGCTCACTGGCTGAGTGAGAACGCCGGCCCGGACAATGAGGGTGACGAGCCGTGGTTCCTCACGGTGGCTCTGGTCAACCCTCACGACGTGATGTGGTTCCCGGTCGACCAGCCCGGCTACGAAGAGCAGCACCCAGCCGATGTGGCCATGATCAAGAAGGTGCTCGAGTCGGCCGCATGGAAGGAAGACGAGACTCTGCCGATCTACCGGGAGCCCTACCCGGAGGTATGTGACACTCTGCCCGCCAACTTCGCTGATCCGCTGCATGCCAAGCCCGAAGCCCACCGGCAGTGGCGCTGGGACCAGCAGCACAACCTGTGGGGTTACATCGACCCGTCCGACACCAAGTCGTGGCTGCGCAACCTCGACTACTACGTCCACCTCCACCACTTGGCGGATAACAGCCTAGGCACGGTGCTCAGTGCCCTCGAAGCCTCGGGCTCATGGAACGACACCATCATCATCTTCACCTCCGACCATGGCGACATGTGCGGATCGCACGGCCTGCGGTCCAAGGGCCCCTTCGTCTACGACGAGATCATGCGGGTACCGCTCTACATCAAGGTCCCCGGCACCACCACGCCAGGTACCGTCACCTCGGCGCTGGGCTCCCACGTCGACCTTGCGGCCACCATCTGCTCGTTGGCCGGCGTGGATCCGGCCACGACGGCAGCCACCGTGCAGGGGGCGGACCTCACCCCGGTGCTGGCCGACCCGGCAACGACGGTCCGCGACCACATCTTGTTCGCCCAGGACTCAGCCCAGACCACCAACTTGAACCAGATCCGCTACGCCCTGCGCGGCTTCTACGACGGCACCACCAAGTACGCCCGCTACTACGGCGTCGGCGGCGGCAAGCCCAGCACCGGGCTGTGGGGCAAATCGCCCGGCCACAAGCTCTTCGATGTGGACTGCGCCTTCGACGACAACGACCACGAATGGTACGACCACAGCACCGACCCCCACGAGTTGGACAACTTGGCCAATGATCCGGCCCGCACGGCGGCGCTGCGCGACAACTACGAGCGGATGCGGACCTACGAGCAGGAGTCGTTCGTCACCCTCGACTAAGGATCGTGCGCTTGGTGAGATGGATGTGTTGAACGAGACACATCCGCACCTGACTTGCGAACCGGATGCAACCACTCGCCCCTCGACTGAGCGATCGCACCCAAGGTGCTGCGCTCGAAGACCCGCTCCGCCAGGGGCAGCTCGGCTCTGGCTGAACTACTGGCTGAACTACTGGCTGAACTACTGGCTGAACTACTGGCTGAACTACTGGCTGAACTACTGGCTGAACTACTGGCTCAACTTCCTATTGAATAACTGGCCAATCTTGGTATCGGATCAGATACCACTCCAGATGCCGAATCAAATACCGAATCAGATACCTCACCAGCACCGATGCCGACCAGGACTGGGACGGGGTGAGGTCGAGCGGGACCACCAGCGGCCCGGGTCAGGTACTCCTCGGCGATGGCCCCGGGCATGCCGTTGGTTGTTCGTCCCGAGTGTCACCAGGGAACGGTTATCGGAACACCCCATCCCACTCAGCTGGCGAACTCACTCTCGGCTGAGGGTCATGCGCGTCTTCAGCCCGCCGAAGCCGTCACGGCCAGGGCCAAACTGACGAGCAGGAGCCCGATGGCCGGTGCCGTCTCCTTGGCTACGTCGTGGGCCCGGACGTGGAAGATGGTGGCCACTACGAAGTAGGCAACTAGGCACCAGGCCACCAGCGTGGTCGGGAACCCACGTCCGTGGTGGCTCGAGGCGAACAGGCCAGCCACCAATCCGAGTGCGGCGGCCAACTTCACCAGTCCGGCGATCACCTCGAAACGGGCGGGCAGGCCGAATCGCTCCATGCTGGCCACTACCTCAGCGTTGTGCGTGAAGTCCATCACTGCTGAGATGGCGCACACCAGGATGAGTATGAGGCTCAGCATGAACGAGGCGAGGTGCATGGAGCCAAGGTAGATCAGAAGGACCGGTCACCGGCACGACGAGACACCCCCCTTGGTTCACCCTTCCTCCATCGAACCCGCCTCCAACAGCCCGGCCAGATGTTCGACCAGACCGATACAGCCGGCCTCCACCAGATCGAGACACCGATCGAAGTCGGCGAGTTCGCCGTAGTACGGATCGGGGACATCAGGATCGCCGCCGGCCCGTCGGTCGAAGCTGCGCATCATCACTAGCCGGTCCTCGTGGCGGTAGTCCCCCGCCCGGGCCCGGGCCAGGCCGGCCAGCGTCTGGCGATGGCCACGGGCCATGCACACCACTAGGTCGACCTCGGCGATCTGGGCGGTGTCGAACGCCTGGGCGCGATGACCGTGGTCGACATAGCCGCGGCGCTCCAGAACGTCACGGGCCCTGGGGTCCATCGGCTCACCGGCATGCCACCCCCCGGTGCCCGCGCTGGTGACCTCGAGTCGGTCCCCGAGGGTTGTTCCGTCGGCGAGCACGTGACGACCGGCCAGATGCTGCAGCACGACGTCACCCATGGGTGACCGGCAGATATTGCCCGTACAGATGAACACCACCCGCACCCCGGGTTCGCTGGGCTCGCTCGATTCGATCGTCTCCACCCCGACAGTCTGACCGGTCGAACGCCTCACACGTTCCTTGGTCGCAGCCCTTGCGTATCGTCCCAAGGTCCTCCGGTGCGTCACGCCCGCCCCCGACATCCCGGTACGGTGTCGCAACGATCGGTCGACCGGAGCGGTCCGACCAGAATCCCGGGGAGGGACCATGAGCGACAAGGCATCTGACGGCACAGGCCAGCAGGACGGCACAGGCCAGCAGATGGGCCACGGGGTGAAACAGCGCGATCTGATCCGCATGACTCCCGAAGAGATCGACGGCTTCCTCCACGAACGGCGCCCCATGACGATGTGCACCCTCAACCACGACGGCTCGATCCATGCCGTGGCCATGTGGTACGGATTCGTCGATGGCACCATCGCCATCGAAACCAAGGCCAAGGCCCAAAAGGCCGTCAACCTCGGTCGTGACTCACGCATCACCTTGATGTTCGAGGACGGCGAGTACTACGAGGAGCTCCGCGGTGTGGAGCTGGTGGGCACGGCCGAGCTGGTGGAGGACCCGGACAAGATGTGGGAGCTGGGTGTGAACCTGTTCGAGCGCTACTACGGGGCGTACACCGAGGAGCTCCGGCCTTTCGTGGAGACCATGCTCAACAAGCGGATCGTGGCCAAGATCAACATCGAGCGCACCGTCTCGTGGGACCACCGCAAGCTTGGCCTGCCGTCCACCCGGCCCGCCTGAACCACCGCCTGAACCACCGCCCAAACCACTGGGCGAGGCGCTGCTGCTTGGCGCAGCAGTGCCTCGGGCTGGTAGCACTAGAACCTGTTGCAACTATGGCAACCGCTGAAGGGGGAGCCTCACCTTGATTCTCGATCGATTCCGCATGGACGACAAGGTCGCCATCATCACCGGTGCCGGACGTGGCCTCGGTGCAGCTACCGCCGTCGGCCTGGCTGAGGCCGGATGTGACGTCGTGATCTCGGCCCGCAGCGTCGACCAGCTCGAGGCAGTAGCAGCACAGGTGGAGGCCGTCGGCCGTCGGGCCGTCATCGTTGCTGCCGACCTGAGCGACCTCGATGCGGTGGCCGGTCTGGTCGAGCACGCCCGTGAGCAGTTCGGCCGCCTCGACCTGGTCGTCAACAACGTGGGCGGTGCCATGCCCCGTCCGTTCATGGATACGTCACCGGGCCGGATGGAGCAGGCGTTCCACTTCAACGTCTCCACCGCCCACGCCCTGCTCCGCCCCGCCGTGCCGCTGATGCTCCAGGGGGGTGGCGGATCAGCCGTCAACATCTCCTCGGCCATGGGCAGGGTCAGCGGCCGGGGTTACCTGGCCTACGGGACGGCCAAGGCCGCACTGGCGCACTACACCCGTCTGGCCGCCGCCGACCTGTCGCCCCATATCCGGGTCAACGCCATCGCCGTTGGTTCCATCGCCACGTCTGCACTCGACATCGTGATGCAGACCGAGGAGCTGAAGGTCGCCCTCGAGGCCGGCACCCCATTGGGGCGTATCGGCGACCCGGTCGATATCGCTTCCTGCGTCCTCTACCTGGCCTCAGAAGCTGGCTCGTACATCACCGGCAAGATCCTCGAGGTCGACGGCGGCATCGAAGGCCCCAATCTCGACATGGGCCTACCCGACGTCACCGCCTAAGACCTACCGCCTAAGACGTACTGCCTTAGAAGTACTGCCTGAGCCGTCCCGTTTGTGCAGCACCATCCAACTGAACACCGCCCACCACCGTCAGGAGCACCCATGAGCAAGTCCTACCGTGTCGTCGCCTGGAGCACCGGGAACGTCGGCAAGCACGTCATCGCTGGCATCGATGCCCGTCCCGACCTGGAACTGGTCGGCGTCTGGGTGTCCAACCCGGACAAAGTAGGCAAGGACGCTGGCGAGCTGGCGGGCCTGGGCCGCACGCTGGGGGTGGCCGCTACCAACGACGTCGAGGCCATCTTCGCCCTGAAGCCTGACGTGGTCGTCCACACCGCCATGGCCGACGACCGGCTGTTCGAAGCACTGGCCGACATGCAGCGCATCCTGCAGGCCGGCATCAACGTGGTGTCGTCGGGGCCGGTGTTCCTCCAGTACCCCTACGGCGTCACCGACGAGAAGATGTACATGCCCACCGTGGATGCCGCCATCGAGGGCGGTGTCTCCATCTTCGTCAACGGGGTCGACCCCGGATTCGCCAACGACGCCCTGCCCCTGGTGCTGTCGGGCGTCAGCGAGCAGATCGACGAGGTGCGGGTGGCCGAGGTGCTCAACTACGCCACCTACAACCAGGGCATGGTGCTCTTCGACATCATGGGCTTCGGCCGACCCATGGAGGACATCCCCATGATTCTCCAGCCCGGCGTCATGACCATGGCCTGGGGCAGTGTCGTCCGCCAGCTGGCTGCCGGGCTCGAGGTCGAGCTCGATGGTGACCTGGTCGAGTGGTATGAGCGGGTCCCCGCTCCCGAGACCTTCGAGGTCGACGCCGGCACCATCGAGGCTGGCACGGCTGCCGCCCTCCACTTCGAAGTCCGAGGGATGAAGGACGGCCGGGCGGTCATCGTGCTCGAGCACGTCACCCGGCTCCGTGACGACCTCGCCCCCGAGTGGCCTCAGCCTGCAGGACAGGGCTGCTACCGGGTCACCATTACCGGCGAGCCGACCTACACGGTCGATATGCAGCTGATGGGCCGCGACGGCGACCACAACACCGGCGGCCTCAAGGCTACGGCCATGCGACTGGTCAACTCGGTGCCGGCTGTGGTCGAGGGTGCACCGGGGCTCTTGACCGCACTCGACCTTCCGCCCGTATACGGCAAGGGGCTCGTGCGCTGACCCGCCGCTCGAAAGACCGGTCGAACTAGCAGCCCAACGGCCAGCCCAGCGAACCCGGACACGTCGAAGCAGCCACGACTCCACCCGGCGGCGGCGACCTACTCGGCGCACTGGCTGCTCCCATGGGCGAGGACGGGGGCGTCAATCTCGATATTGTGCCCCGGTCCGAGCCACCCCGAGGGGCCGACTTCACGACCCATTGATCCGCTGGCCCTCTGGGGCATCTGGGGACGAGCAACGAGATGGCGCCAGCCCAAGATCGCCGTCCAGAGCCCAGTTGCTAGGGTCCGCCCATGCACCAACCCGTCAGCGCTCACCCCCGCGCAGCCAACTCCTTCGGAGCACACCGATGAGCATGGCCGGACATGGCATGGGTATGGGTGGCAGCGGAGGCGGAGGCCAGTTCGGCTCCGTCATGCGCTCCATGCGACGCGACGACTCCGTCAAGACCCAGCACGTCGCCAAGGGCACCGGCAAGCGGATGTTCCGCTTCGCCAGGCCCTACCGCAGGATCCTCACCTGGTTCCTGATCCTGGTCACCGTGGAGGCCTTCATCGGGATCATCAACCCCCTGCTCTTCGGCTCCATCGTCAACAACTTGGCCAGCAGCCATCCGAGCAAGCACCTGGTGATCGTCCTCGCCCTGGTGGCCGCAGCCATCGCCGTGATCGACACCGGACTTTCGATCGGCATCCGCTACGTGTCGGCCTCGGTGGGTGAGGGGCTGATCTACGACATGCGCTCCCAGGTGTTCGAGCACATCCAAAAGATGCCGATCGCCTTCTTCACCCGCACCCAGACCGGTGCCCTGATCAGCCGCCTCAACAACGACGTGATCGGCGCCCAGCAGGCCTTCACCGACACGTTGTCGTCGGTGGTCTCGAACCTGATCAGCGTCACCCTCGTCCTGATCGTCATGTTCGCCCTGTCGTGGCAGATCACGCTGATCAGCCTGATAATCCTGCCCGTCTTCGTCATTCCGGCCAAACGGGTCGGACGCAAGCTCTCGGTCATCACCCGCGAGTCGTACGGCATCAACGCCGAAATGAACAACACCATGAACGAGCGGTTCAACGTGTCCGGTGCCCTGCTGGTCAAGCTGTTCGGCCGGCCCGAGGAGGAGCGTGATGCTTTCACCGCCAAAGCTGGTCGGGTGCGCGACATCGGGGTCAATCAGGCCATGTACGCCCGCTTCTTCATTGCCGCCCTGTCGCTGACCGCTGCCCTCGCCACCGCCGTCGTCTACGGGTGGGGCGGCGTCCAAGCCATCAATGGCACGCTGCGGGTCGGGACCGTCGTGGCCTTGGCCGCATACCTCATCCGGCTGTACGGGCCGCTGACGGCGCTGTCCAACGTGCAGATCGACGTGATGACGGCCCTGGTGTCGTTCGAACGGGTCTTTGAGGTACTCGACCTCCCACCCATGATCGTCGACGCCACTGACGCCGTCCCGGTGCCCAAGGGTCCGGCCACTATCGAGTTCGAACACGTCGACTTCCGCTATCCGACGGCCGAGGAGGTGTCGCTGGCCTCGCTGGAGTCGGTGGCCGTGCTTGATGCCACCGTGTCCAGTCAGGTCCTGTTCGACGTCAGCTTCACGGTCAAGCCTGGCCAGATGGTGGCCCTCGTGGGCCCGTCGGGCGCGGGTAAGACCACCGTCAGTCAGTTGCTCCCCCGGCTCTACGACGTGCGCTCCGGGGCCATCCGCATCAACGGCCTCGACATCCGCCAAGCCACCATGTCCAGCCTGGCCGCCACCGTCGGCGTCGTGACCCAGGATGCCCACCTCTTCCATGAAACCATCCGGGCCAACCTCCTCTACGCCCGACCCGGTGCCACCGAGGCCGAACTGGCCTCCGCCTTGGCTGGGGCTCAGATCGCCACCATGGTGGAGTCGCTGCCCGATGGGCTCGACACCGTGGTGGGTGACCGGGGCTATCGGCTGTCAGGTGGTGAAAAACAGCGCCTGGCCATCGCCCGGCTGCTGCTCAAGGCTCCCGAGATCGTCGTCCTCGACGAGGCAACAGCCCACCTCGACAGCGAATCGGAGGCGGCCGTGCAGATGGCGCTGGCCACTGCGCTCCAGGGCCGGACCTCGCTGGTGATCGCCCACCGCCTCTCTACGGTCCGCGAGGCCGACATGATCCTGGTACTTGATCACGGCCACATCGTCGAGCAAGGGCGCCACGAGGACCTGTTGCTCGCCGGCGGCCAGTACGCCGAGCTCTACCGGATCCAGTTCGAGGGCCAGGACCCGGAATCCACCAGCCCGGTGGCCGACGTCAGTGGCATCGGCGAGGAGATCCGATGACTGATCCAATCAGCATGCGCGCTATCGGACGGGTGGTCGGCGGCCGAAGTGAGGCCATAGACGACCAGTGGGACGGCGTCGTCGCCCGGATCGAGCTCGACCCAGCGATCGTCGAGCCCAACGCCACCGACGGCACACCCGTGCTCGACGTGAAGCCTTACCTGTCCGAGTTCGGGCCACGCGGCGACATCCGCCAACCTGCGTGGTCGACAGAGCTCATGCACCACTACTGGTAGCCGAGGGCCACTGCCCTTACCGGGCAGCCCCGCTATCGCTCAGCGGGCGGCGGCTTGGTCGATCAACTGCTCGCTGACCTCCCAAAGCCGCGCGGCAGCCGCCTCATCTCGAGCGTGGGCCGACGGTGTCTTCTCTTTGCACTTGGCGAAGTACTTGCCGGTGACCCCTTCGACTTCAGCGGACGACGCCAGATAGACCGACGTCCGAGCGCCCTTTTCCGCAGTAAGGCTGAACGGGGCATAGATCTTGATCCCCCAGGCAAAGAAGCCCGACGTGTCGCCGTCGCGGCCGTAGCCGGTGGCCACCGATCCGGGGTGGAGCGAGTTGGCCGTGACCCCGGTACCAGCCAGACGCTTGGCCAGCTCGGTGGTGAAGAGGATGTTGGCCAACTTGGAGCGCCCGTAGACCTCCATCTGCCCATAGGACCGCTCAGCCATCAAGTCGTCGAAGACCATGCCCTTACGGGCGAAGTTGTGGGCGGTGGAGGCCACATTGACGATGCGGGCCGGAGCCGAGTCGATGAGACGCGGGCGGAGAAGCTCGGTCAGAAGGAAGGGGCCGAGATGGTTGATGGCCAACGTGGCCTCGTAACCGTCGGCGCTCAACGTCCGCTCGGTCAGGATCAACCCGGCATTGTTGAGGAGCACATCGATTCGTGGGCACCGCTCGAGGAGGTCGGCGGCACCGGCCCGCACCGAACTCAGATCGGCGAGGTCGAACAGGGACAGCTCCACTGCATCGGATCCGCTGGCGGCCACGATGTCAGCTACCGCAGCAGCCCCCCGCTGCTCGCTGCGGGCGGTGATGACCACCCGCGCCCCAGCCCGAGCCAGATCCACGGCAGCGGCCTTGCCAATGCCGGAGTTCCCTCCGGTGATGATCACGGTCTTGCCAACCATGGAAGGAACGGGTGGGGTGGAGACGCTCATGGGAATCCTGACGGTCGCACTGGTACCCGGGGCTCGGGTTCCGACGAGGACCTTATTGCTTCAGGCGCCCAGATGCTGTGGTGCGAGTGTGGCTGCCGGTGGGGAGGCAGGTGCAGCACCCGCCGCGACACGGCTGCCCTCGGCTTGCGACCCAAGGTCCGAACTGTCGGTCCCGAGATCCGCCGCCACAGGTGCCGGCACGGTCGACGCTGGTTGCCCCGAAGAGCCACGCCGACCCCTGCGGATGAAGACAGTGGAGGCCACGGCCAGATAGGTGACCCATACGATGGCTTGGAGCGCCGTCGGGTGGTCGGCGTATCCGATCAGGCTGTGGAATACGTCGCCGATGTTGCTCGACTCGTTGAGGTAGCGGCTGGTATCCCACAGGTTGTGCCCGAGGAACGGCAGCCAACCCAACTCCTGCATCTTCTCCACGGCGTTGGCCAGCAGCCCTGCGGCAAACACCATCAGGACGATTCCGATGACCCGGAAGAAGAGGCCCATATTGAGCCGCTTCCCAAGTCGGAAGATCAGGTACGCCACACCGAGGGCCACGGCCAGACCAGCCAACGCTCCAAGTAGGAGTCCACGACCGTGCACGGGAGTACCGGCCTGATTGGTGGAGGAGAACACGATAGCCAGGGTGAAGACCATGGTCTCGATCCCCTCCCGGCCGACCGACTGGAAAGCGAGGAGGCCCAGGCCCCAACGGGTCCGTCCCTCCACGGCTGCGTCTGAACGGGCCCGCAGGTCGGCTGACATGGTTCGGCTGTGGGACTGCATCCAGAACGTCATGTACGTGAGCACGGCGGCGGCCAGTAGGTAGGTGAACGTCTCGATGATGATCTGGACGGTGGACTCGGCGTAGCGGTCGATCGCCAGGTAGGCGGTTATCCCGCCGACCACAATCAGGACCATGGCGGCAGCTACACCGAGGAAGACGTCCCGGAAGTGGCGACGCTGGCCGATCTGGTCGAGATACGACAGCAGAATTGCCACGATCATGCTGGCTTCTACGCCCTCGCGCAGGAAGATCACGAAGGTGGGAATCATCGGCTGCTCGGAAGTGCGGAGGGTAGGGAGGACATAGTTCAGTTATTAGGCTGGCCTACATTACGGTCGTTTGTCAACCCCAAGCCCAACTCAGACCACAAGTCCTGCTCACACGGTCAGCCCAACTCAGACGGTCAGCACGGTGACCGAAGCCAGCGTGACCATGCGGTCGTCAGCACCGACGTCGTGGATGGCTACCCGCACCGCCGTGCGACCGCCTCGGGTGCCGATCACCCGGCAACGGGCCTCGACCGGACCGACCTTGACCGGCCGCAGATAGTGGAGCACGGTGTCGGCAGCCGCCAACCCGCCGGTCCCGACGCCCTCGTCCGATGTGGCCGCCGCGGCCCGGCACGCCGCCTCGTCGGCCAGCATGGCCACAGCGCCTCCGTGCAGGATGCCCCACGGGTTGCGGAGTTGGTCCTCCAACCGGAGCCGGGTCACCGGGCCTGTGCCCGGTTCGATGCAGAAAAAGTCTGTGATGCTCATCGGGTTGGTCTGAGGCTCGGGCATGGCCAGGACGATCGGACGCTCGAACCCGAGGGTCATCGCTCCCGGATCGAGCACGGCGCAGGTCATGATGGCGGCAGCCACCTGGCGGCTTTGGGCCCCTTCGTCCACGACCTCGATGGCGGTGACCACCGAGGCACGGCCGCGGCGGCGCACATCGGCACGAAGTCGAAGCGGCCCCACGTGGGCCAGCTCCGAGACGGTCGCCATCAGCGAGGTGGTGACGATCCACTTCGGATGCACCGCCAGTCCGCTGGTCAGCCCCCCGATCGAATCCAAGTTGGTCAACAACCCGCCGGTGCGCAGCCCACCGCCCGCACCGCGGTGGTGGGGCTCGATCGGGGCTCGGCCACTCATCGACGAGGGCTGGTCGCTGCCGCCCTCGGCGGGGATCTCCCGACGCTCCAGCCGGAAGTAGTCACTTACATGGCGACGGTGGTCGACCTCGGCTGGCTCGGCTGGCTCGGCGGTCACGACGGCCCGCCCACTGGCGCAC
>Ga0194051_1000593_pt1 | contig 20491 bp, 18 predicted proteins | sample SepL2320m_MetaG_FD_161275 | JGI IMG/M metagenome (GOLD analysis project Ga0194051, IMG submission 161275) | Anoxic zone freshwater microbial communities from boreal shield lake in IISD Experimental Lakes Area, Ontario, Canada - Sep2016-L239-20m | ecosystem: Environmental > Aquatic > Freshwater >... | reverse complement strand
GAACTGATGCCGCCGTTGAGCCACATGGCGGTGTCGATGCAATGCGCCAGCAGGTCACCCGTGACACCCGAACCGGCAACGCCGACGTCGAGTCGCCACAACCCCTGGCCGCCCTGCGGCAGGTCCTTGGAGATGGTCCAGTCCTGCAGGAACTTGGCACGGTAGTGGAAGATCTTGCCGAGGCGGCCCTCGTCGATGAGCTGCTTGGCCAGCGTCACGGCAGGCACGCGGCGATAGTTGTACCACACCATGTTGGGCACACCGGCGCGCTCCACCGCTTCGACCATCTTTCTTGATTCGGCGGCGTTGCGGCCCAAGGGCTTCTCGCACATCACCATCTTGCCCGCATGCGCGGCGGCGATGGCGATCTCCATGTGGGTGTCATTGGGGCTGGCGATGTCGATCAGGTCGATCGACTTGTCGTCGACCAGCTTGCGCCAATCGGTGACGCTCGATTCATAGCCCCACTGATCCGCAAATTCCCTGGCCTTATCGGCATTTCTCGCGCAGATCGTCTTGAGCACCGGCTTGTAGCCGAGGTCGAAGAAATGCGGCGCCTGGGAGAATGCGTTGGAGTGGGTGCGGCCCATGAAGCCATAGCCCACCATGCCGATGTTGAGAGCTTTCTTCGCCATCCGATCAGCCCTCCCAGCCATGCGCATCGCGGACCTTGATCATGACACCGAGAATGTCGTTCCAGGTCTGCTGCTTCATCATCACTTCATTCGGGAACATGCAGCCATCCCAGCAGATGTGCTTCATGGTCTTGGTGAGGGAACCGTCCTTGTTCCTCAGCCACATCCCGGCATGCTTCACGATGTCGAGGCGGCCGTTGGGGTCGGTTACCATGCAGTGGCGGCCGGTCTTGTCATGGTAGCCCATGCCCTTCACCGTGCCGTCGTTCTGGGCGACGTGGAAGTCGATGGTCCAGGGGCGGAGCATGTCGGTCATCTTGACGAGGGCCGCATCGAGCTGGGCCTGGTCCTTCCAGTCAAAGCCTTCGGGCAGGAGTGCCGCCTCGGGCGCATTGTAGCCCATGGTGTAGAGCAGCGTGTGGGCCATGTCGGCCTGGAAGCCGATGATGCCGGGGCGGTCTGTCGCCTCAAGGGTATCGACCATGGCCTTCCAGCTGTGCATGCCGCCCCAGCAGATCTCGCCCTCGGCGGCCAGTCGCTCGCCGAAGTCCTTGGCGACGTCGCAGGCCTCGCGCCAGGTCTGGGCGATCAGCTTGGTGCTGGCCACGGGGTCCTTGGCCCAATCGGCCGGGCTCGAGGCCGAGTCGATACGGATGACACCATATTTGCGGACCCCTAAGTCGCGCAGCGCCTTGCCGAGTTCGCAGGACTTGCGCACGTTCGCCACGAACTTGGCGCGGTCCTCGGCCGAGCCCATGGCGGAGCCGCCGCCCACCGGCGGCCAGACGGGCGCCACGATGGAGCCGATGGCGAGGTTGTGCTTCGCGGCCTTGTCGGCCAGCGCCTTCGCTTCGTCAGCGGTGAAGTCGATGTTTGTGTGCGGCGCAGCATGAAAAATGTCGATGCCGTCGAACTTCACGCCATTGACCTCTGCCTTGGCGGTGAGCGCGATCATCGTATCAAGGTCGATGGGCGGCTCCGAGTCCGGTCCCTTGCCGACGAGCCCAGGCCACATCGCATTGTGAAGCTTGGGAAAATTGTTCTTGCCCGCCATGTTGCCTCCCACGCGGTTAGCTTCTTTTTTGTGATGCTAGACTCGAATCCGCCTTGCTGTCCAGAACTGTTATATTAGTATGACAGCCATGCCCGTGGACCTGACCACACTTCGGCTTGACCGCTCCCGCCCCTTGCGTGACCAGATCTATCCGCTGGTGCGCGGGCTGATCCTGAGCGGCGTCATCAGGCCCGGCGAAGTGATCGACGAGAAGGCGATCGCAGCACAGCTCGATGTTTCCCGCACGCCGGTGCGCGAGGCGGTGAAGCGGCTCTCCGACGAGCACCTCGTCGATGTCGTCGCCCAGTCTGGCACCAGGGCCTCGAAGATGGACCGCAAGGCCATCGAGGAGTCCTTCCTCATCCGCCGCGCGCTGGAGATGGAAAGTGCGGCCCAGGCGGCACAGCACATGAGCCAGGAACATGCCGACCGCCTCCACGACATTCTTGCCCGCCACGAACGCGCGGTGGAAAAGCGGCTGTTCGCCGAGGCCATCGCGCAGGATGATGCGTTCCACCACGCCATCACCGAGATCAGCGACCTGCCGCGGGTGTGGAGCACCATCGAGATTTCCAAGGCCCAGCTCGACCGCTGCCGCCATATGATGCTGCCGCGCGCCGGACAGGCGGAAGCAACTCTGGAGCAGCACCGCGAGATCATCCGTGGGCTGAACAGCCGCGACTCCGCCAAGGCGGCTGTCGCCATGAAGGCCCACCTCGATGCCGCCTACCGCAGCACGGTAGCAGTGCTGGACGGCCCTGGGCTGGTCTAGCGCCGGATCACTGCACCGGGCGCGAGGCTGCCTTGCGGAATTGCCGCCTGCCATGTGGCGTGGCATGGACTAGACCAGCCGAACCGAAACTTCCCGCCCACCATCACGGACCCTGATGACCCGCAGCACGCCACGCGCCTTCCTGTCGCATACCGACATCCGCACCATCGTGATCGGGGTGGGCGTTGCCATGTTCCTGGGCGCGCTGGACCAGACCATCATCGCCGCCGCCCTTCCCGCCATCGCCAGCGATCTTGGCGGCTTCGACGCCATATCCTGGGTGGCGAGCATCTATCTCCTCACCGCCACGGCAGTGACGCCGCTCTATGGCAAGTTCAGCGACATCAAGGGCCGCCGCACCGCGATGACGCTGGCTGTCGTGACCTTCGTCGTTGGCTCCGTTGCCTGCGCGCTCGCCCCTTCCATGGGATGGCTGATCGCAGCACGCGCGCTCCAGGGCCTTGGCGGTGGCGGCCTCATCTCGCTTGCCCAGACAATCGTCGCCGACATCGTGGCGCCCAAGGAACGCGGCCGCTACCAAATCTATTTCGCCAGCGTCTTCCTGCTGGCAAGCCTGCTCGGGCCTACACTCGGCGGCTTCTTCACACAGCACCTGCACTGGACGCTGATCTTCTGGATCAACCTGCCGCTGGGCGCCCTTGCCTATTTCATGAGCAACAATGCCCTCAAACGCCTGCCCCGCCATGACCGGCCGCATGAGCTTGACGTGCTGGGCGCCGTGCTGCTCGTGGCGGCCACGGTGGCGATGATGCTGGCGCTGCATGACGGCGGGACCGTCTATCCCTGGACCTCGGCGCGCATCCTCGGCCTGTTCGCCGGGTCGCTGGCACTGTGGCTGCTCTTCGTCTGGCGCATCCGCACCGCGCATGAACCGCTGATCCCGCTTTCGGTCTTGAACAACAACGTGGTGGCGCGCGGCACCGTGGCGGCCTCCTGCGGCATGGGCGCCTATATCGGGCTGTCGATCTACCTCCCCGTCTATTTCCAGTCGGCCCGCGGCATGAGCACCACGGAGTCAGGCCTCGGCCTCATTCCGCTGATGGTCGGAACCGTCATTGGAGCGACCATCGCGGGGCAGTTGATGGGCCGCATCGTGCACTACAAGCGCGTGCCGGTGATCGGCCTGTTTTTCGCAGCACTTGGCGCCACGTCACTGGCGCTGTGGGCCGATGCCATGCCGCTTTGGCTGTTTGCCACCGTGCTGGCCGTCATCAGCATCGGGCTCGGTACCGTGCTCCCCACCACCACCGTCGCGATCCAGAACGCCGTGGAGGTCCATGAGCTCGGCACCGCCACCGGCACGATGAACTTCTTCCGCCAGCTCGGCAGCGCAGTGACGGTGGCGATCTTCGGCGCGTTGCTCAATGCCTCCGGCATCAGCGAGGCAGCACTTCACACCGCGGGCAGCGTGGCCGCCGGCGGCTTCACGCCGATCTTCGCCGCCACGGCGATCGGCTTCTGCATCGCTTTTGTCTTCATCCTGTGGATGAAGGAGCGGCCTCTGCGCTCCTCGGCGCGGCATGCGGCGGAAGCGGTGGTGGTGGACTAGACGGCGGCGCTCTTCGTCTTGCCGTCCAGCGTCATCAGTGCACCATAGAGCTCAGGCCTCCGATCGCGGAACACGCCCCATGAACGCCGAAGCTCGCGGATCGCGTCCATGTCGAAGCTCGCCAGGCGCAGGCCCTCTTCCGTGCGGTCCATCTCCTCGACCTTCTCGCCCTGATAGTCGGCGATGAAGGAGCGGCCGTAGAAGATGTCGGAACGCCCGTCGGGTGCGGTCTCCTTGCCAACACGGTTCGATGCCATGAGCGGCATGATGTTGGCCGCCGCATGGCCACGCATGCAGTTCTGCCAGTGGCTTGAGGAATCATAATCCGGGTTCGGCGGCTCAGAGCCAATGGCGGTGGGATAGAGCAGTATTTCCGCACCCATCAGCGCCATGGCACGCGCACATTCGGGGAACCACTGATCCCAGCAGATGCCAAGACCGATGCGGCCCGCGGCCGTGTCCCACACCTTGAAGCCCGTATCGCCGGGTGAAAAATAGAACTTCTCCTGATAGCCGCGACCATCCGGAATGTGGCTCTTGCGATAGATGCCGAGCTCGCGGCCGTCGGCATCGACGAACACGGTGGTGTTGTAATGCGCGGTGCCGGCGCGTTCGAACACACTGACGGGCAGCACCACACCCAGCTCCTTCGCCAATGCCGCGAAGCGCTTCACCGTCGGGTGACGGTCAAGCTCCTCCGCCTGCGTGAGGAACTTCGCGTGCTGCTCGATGCAGAAGTAGTCGCCATCGAAAAGTTCCTGCAACAGGATGAGCCTGGCACCCTTGGCTGCGGCTTCGCGCACCAGACGCTCCGCCTTGTCGCAATTTTTCGTCCAGTCGTTATCGGAAGCCATCTGGGTGATGGCGACTGTGAGCATGGTCATGGCGTTCAATCCTTCAGGCGAGCGACTTCGCGGCGGAACGGCAGCGCATCGCCGATTGCTGGGGCTTCCAGTTCTTCTGCATAGCGATGCCCGGCATAGGTGGCCCAGGCAATGGCGGCGGGTGCATTGGCATCGCCGATGACCTTGACGGAGGCGATGCCGTTGTCGGCCCACTCTTCTGCGCGTGCCTTCAGCGCGAGGAACAGCCCATCCTCCGGCAGGCGCGCGGTGACCATCACCACCGCATCGCAGCCGATGCGCTCAGGTCTGCCGGTATAGGTGCAGAGTGCCGTGATGCCGTCGGCCTCCACCGAGGCCAGCCCGCGCGTCACCTTCACATTCACGCCGATGTCGAGCAACCGCGCCTGGATGGTGCCCTGCTCCAGCGTATTGAAGCTCCATTCCGCCACGCGCGAGGCAGGCGTGATGAAGGTGACCTTGCAGCCCTTCTGCACCAGCAGTTCCGCCAGCACGCTGCCCATGTAGTAATGGTCATCGTCATAGACCACGACGTCGCCAGAAGGCAGCGAGCCCGCCATCAGATCGTCCGGCGTGAAGACCGGCGTGGATGCCGCCAGCGGGATTGGCAGCAGGTTGTAACGCGCGATGCCGTCGCGCCGCCAGCGCGCACCGGTGGCGATAGCGATGTGTTCGAAGCCGAAGCCCAGCACGTCATCCGCCGTCAACGCTGAATCGCGATAAATGTTGACGTTGGTCATCTTGACGATCTGGCCATGGCGATAATCGCGCACGCGCGCCCAGGCATTGAGGCCGGGCAGCTTGCTCTCGCGCGTGACACGGCCACCCAGCTCGGCAGTGGCTTCGGCGAGTGCCACCTCATAGCCGCGCAGGCCCACCTTGTGCGCAGCGGAGAGGCCAGCAGGGCCTGCACCGACGACAAGAACCTTGGCGTCAGACTGTTTCGGCTTGATCGTCTCCGGGTGCCAGCCCTTGCGCCACTCTTCCATGAAGGACGAGTTCTGCGTGCAGCGCGACAGCGACATGGTCATGTCACCCGTCACGCAAATATTGCAGCCGATGCACTCGCGGATGTCCTCGATGCGGCCTTCGTCGATCTTCTTCGGCAGGAACGGGTCCGCGATCGAGGGCCGTGCGGCGCCGATGAAGTCCATCAGCCCCTGGCGCACCTGCCGCACCATCATGTCGGCGGAGGTGAAGCGGCCGACGCCGACAACGGGCTTCGGCGTCAATTGCTTCAACCCACGGATCAGGTCTTCCTGCGCACCCTCGGGCTTGAAGCGCGAGGTGCCGGAACAGGCTTCCCAGGTGCCATGGGCGAAATCCCACAGGTCGGGCAGTTCCGCATGCATCGCCACCATGTCGCGCAGCTGGGCGTTGGAGAAGCCCTGCTCGCCGGCCAGCTCATCGAGCGACAGGCGCACCGCGATGGCGCAGGTGTCGCCAACCTCGTCGCGTGCGTCCGAAATCAGTTCCTTCAGCAGGCGCGAGCGGTTCTCCAGCGAGCCGCCATATTCATCGGTCCGCTGGTTGGTGCGCGGCGACAGGAAGTGCTGGATGACGCCGAAGCCATGTGCGCCATAAAGACAGAGAATGTCGTAGCCCGCACGCTTGGCCCGCTTGTAGGCCAGCTTGTGCCAGTGGCGGAGGTTGCGGATATCCTCCTTGTCCATGGCGCGCGCCTGCACGGGGTCGCTGGTGAAGGTGAGGATCGGCGTATGCGAGGGCGCAAGCGGCACCTCGCGCGTATAGAGATTGGGACCATTGGCACCGGAATAGGCGAGCTCGATTCCCGCCAGCGCGCCATTCGTGTGGATGGCATCGGCCATCTTCACGAGGCCCGGCATGTCGTCCTCGTCCCAGATGCGGAGTTCGATGAAGGGGGTGATCTCGGAACTGTGGTGGATTTCCACCTGCTCGGTGAAGATGACGCCCCAGCCGCCCTCCGACTTCACCCGGCGCATCTCGGCCGCAGCCGACGGGTCGCGGTAGCCGCCGCCATTGCAGTGCGGCACCTGGTAGAAGCGGTTCTTGGCGGTGACGGGACCAATCTTCACCGGCTCGAACAGGATGTCATAGCGCGGGTCGCGCAGCATCGCGCCGCCGGCTGGGCCTGAGCCATTGTCCATGAACGTCACCTCCAAACGAAATCCCGGCGCCGGACAATGCCAGCACCGCGCGGATCGACGAAATAGATTATCGCATGACGGAGGATCGGAAATCGCAATTCAGCGGCGATTTCCCAGATGCCTAGCGCAGCGAGAAGACCTCGCCCACGTTTTCGGCCACGGTCTCGACGGCGGCGATCGGGGCGGGTGCAGCGGCGGGAGCGGCAGCGGACTTCTTCAGCGGCACGATCTTCACCGTGGCGACGCCGGCACCCGTCATGCCCAGCACCTTGGCGGCGCCATAGCTGACATCGATGATGCGGCTCTTGATAAAAGGCCCGCGGTCGTTGATCCGGACGATGACCGACTTGCCGGTCTTGACGTTGGTCACCAGCACCTTGGTGCCGAAGGGCAGCGTGCGGTGGGCGGCCGTATAGCCGTTGGGGTTGAAGCGTTCGCCGTTCGCCGTGCGGGCACCGTGCTTGTAGTAGGAGGCCTTGCCGGTCTGGGCAGCGTCGGCCTGACCCATCATCGTCAATCCCATCACAATGGCAACAGCCGCCCCAGCGGCAAAACGCACCTGCTTCATCCTGCAACACACCCGACTTGTTTCGTTGGCGGCGCACCATAGGCGGAAAAGCGGCGAGAATGTGTTCAAGGCTTACGTTGCGGCAACCATACCGTCCAGAGCGATGGCGGGCCGCTTTCCGGCCACCAGATCGGCGGTAATACGGGCCGCGCCATGGCTCATCGTCCAGCCCATGTGGCCCTGTCCGGTGTTGAACCACAGGTTCTTCATGCGTGAGGGGCCGAGGATGGGAGTGCCCTCCGGCGTCATGGGGCGAAGTCCCGCCCAGAAGCTGGCCTTGCTCCAGTCGGCGCCATCCGGGAACAGGGTTTTCATGGTGGCCAGCATGGTCTCGAAGTCCTGCGGCCTGTGAGTGCGCCCATAGCCCGAGAACTCGGCCGTCGCCGTCACCCGCACCCGGTCGCCCATGGGGGCATAGGCCACGAGCGTCTCCTCGTCGACGCCGCCGATGGTGGGCGGATTGTTGCGGCCCGCCATGGGGGCGGTGATGGCATAGCCCTTCACCGGGTAGATGGGCAGGTCCTGCCCCAGTTCGCGCGCCAGATGCGGGGAATAGACGCCGAGGCAGAGCACCACTGCGTCTGCCGTCTCCCGGCCCTTGTCAGTGACGACGGCACTGATGCGGTCGCCGTCCTTCTCGAAACCGGTGACGGTGGTCGCGTACTTGAAGGTGACGCCCTTGTCCTTCAGCCAGGCCGCCATGTTCTGCGCGAACAGTCGGCAGTCGCCGCTCTCGTCATCAGGGGCATAAAGCGCGCCTGCAAACTTGTCCCTCACCGGCGCCAAAGCGGGGTCGCGTGCCGCCACGCCATCGCGATCCAGCGTCTCGATGCGGCAGCCATTGTCGGAGAGGATGCGCGACTTGGCCGAGGCGGCCTTCAGTGCAGCTTCCGAACGGTAGAGATAGATCAGCCCGCCGGTGCGCCCGTCATAGTCCACGCCGGTGCGCTTCACCGTGTCGTGGAAGACGTCGAGCGAGTAGGTGCAGAGCTTTACCTTGCGGGTGGTGTTCAGCGCCGCGCGCTCCGGCGTGCATTCTCCCCAGAAGCGCCACATCCACTTCCAGAAGCGCGGATCGGTGGAGAACTTGAAGCGCAACGCCTGGTCGCCCCGCCACAGGGAGCGCAGCAGGATCTTGGGCGCAGCGGGTGATGACCAGGCGTAAGCATGGCCCGGCGCGAACAGTCCTGCATTTGAAAAGGACGTGAAATTGGCGGGTTCCGGCTCCCGGTCGATCACCGTCACCTCGTGCCCGTCGCGGTTCATCTCATAGGCCGTGGTGATCCCGACGATCCCCGCTCCCAGCACCAGCGCCTTCATGCATCCGCCCTTTTGATCTTGTGTCCGGTCAATGCTAGCAAGTCACCATCATGGCTTCCACCACACATCCGCATGCCTTCCATTTCGATCGCGCAGTTGACAGCTATTGGGAGGCTTCCGCCGACCCGCTGGGCATCGAAACCCCATCACTGAAATGCGAGGAATCCTGCGCCGTCGCGGTGATCGGCGCGGGCTTCACGGGTCTCTCCGCAGCACTCGAACTCGCCCAGCAGGGCATCGACGTGCGCGTGCTGGAGGCGGGCCACGTGGGCTGGGGCGCCTCGGGCCGCAATGGCGGCTTCGCCTGCATCGGCTCGCACAAGCTGTCCTATCCGAAGATGATCAGCCGTTACGGGCTTGCCGCCACGAAGCAGTATTACGAGACCATGCGCCAGTCGGTGGCGCTGGTGCGCGAGAACATTGACCGCTTCAAGATCGATGCCTGGGCCACCGGAGAGGGCGAAGTGACGCTAGCCCACCTTCCGAGCCGCGTGCAGGAGCTGCGCGATGAGCAGGCCTTTCTCAAGAACACCTTCGGCGACGACACGGAATTCCTCTCCAAGGACGACCTGCAGGCACGCGGCCTCGATGGCCCGGGCTTCTTCGCGGGCCTCAAGGGCGACGTGGGCTTCGGCGTCCACCCACTGAACTATGTGCGCGGACTGGCGCGGGCCGCCGCAGGGGCGGGCGCGAAGATCCACGGCCGCTCGCAGCTGGTCCGCTGGGAGGAGACCGCCGACGGCCATCGCCTGCACACCAAGGACGGCCTGCTGAAGGCAGGCCAGGTGATCGTTGCCACCAATGGCTATACGCCGGAGGACGTCTCGACGCGCCATGCCGGGCGCATCATGCCAGCCCTCTCCAGCATCGCCGTGACACGCCCCCTCACCGAAGTTGAGCGTCAAGCGCAGGGCTGGACCTCCGCGCTGATGGCCTATGATTCACGCAAGCTGCTGCATTATTTCCGGCTTCTGCCCAATGGCCGCTTCCTGTTCGGCGGACGCGGCGGCACCAATGCCTCGGATGGCGGGGGCGACGCCTATCGCCCCGTGCTGCTCAAGGCCTTCGCCGAACTTTTTCCCGCCTGGGCTGAGGTCGAGATTACCCATTTCTGGCGCGGCTTCGTCTGTCTCTCCAACGACCTCGTGCCCTACATCGGCGCGCTGGATGAGAAAAAGACGGTGTGGACGGCCATCGCCTATCACGGCAATGGCGTGGCCATGGGCTCATGGAGCGGCCGCGCGGTCGCGCGCCTTCTCACAAAAAAGTCGGCGCGCGAGGAGCTTACGCCCGTGCTCACGCGCCGCCTGTCACGTTTCCCCCTGCCCGCCTTCCGGCCCCTCTACTTGAAGGGCGCCTATGTCTGGTATGGCTGGGAGGATAGCCGCTAGTTAGTCCAGCGCCGCCTCGACCATGATCTCGACGTCGATTCCGGGGGCGGCAAGGGCTGCCTCGACGGTGGCGCGCGCCGGGGTCTGGCCGGGGACGACCCAGGCGTCCCACACCGAGTTCATTTCGGCGAAGGTCGTGATGTCGGTGAGCCAGATGTTGGCCTTGATGACCTTGGTCTTGTCAGTGCCCGCTTCCTTGAGCGTCGCGTCGATCTGGGTGAGCACGTCATGGGTCTGCTCGGCCACCGACTTGCCCAGCGCCTTGTCCGGCGTGAAGCCGGCGAGATAGACCTTGTTGCCGTGGATGACGGCGGAGCTCATGCGCTTGCCGGGTTCGATACGCTTCAGTGCCATGTGGTTTTCTCCTTTAAGAATGAGGGGTGTTTAGCGGCCTTTTGCCACCGCATCAATCACGCTGAGCAGCACGCGCGGTAGCGTCTCGAAGGCATAGGGGGCATTGAGCCTTTCGAGCCAGTGATGGTAATCCCGGCCCCAGGGCCCGATATTGATGCAAAGATAACCTGCCGAGTCCGGCATCACGAAACTCGACCCCCAGATCGGCGTATTGGCGGCGCAGGCCGAGAGGTCACCCGAGGACTGCCCCAGGAAGCTCATGTCCGAAATGCCGGGGAAATAGCGCAGGCTCGCCAGCCCATGCGCCGCGCAGGCAGTGACGATCGCGTCTTCCAGTGCGGCATCCGACAACGACACCGCCGGATAGGGGATGGAGCCGAAGCCCAGGATCACCGCGGGTCCAGTCAGCCCCGACGCCTGCCAAACCGCAGCCGTCACCAGTTTGGCGCGCTCGGGAAGGTCGAGCCCTTCATGTGCTGCCACCTCGGCGGCGATGCGCATCACGTCATGGTGCGGCACACGCGCGGCCAGCTCGGCATAGCGCATCACCGGAATGTCGCGGCTGAGCCTGTGCGCGGCGCGCGCCATGGCGCGGCGGGCGAGCATCAGCGAGATGTCGAACACCTCTTCAGCCGAGCGGCGGTGCTGCAGCGTGTTCCAGTAAAGCCAGCACTGCGCAGGCGTGGTGACGTTGTAACCCGACTTCAGGTCCTTGGCATGGAGTGCCGTGGGCGGTGCCGCGATCTCGGAGCCGCTGGTTTCGGCGAGTTCAGGTGCCAACTCGAATTCGGTGAGCAGTTCCGCCGCGAGATAGGCGGCGTTCGCTCCATCCTCCGGGTAGCAGGCATGCGCTTCCTTGCCGATGACGAAAGCGGTGACGAGCTGCTTGCCTACCGAACCCAGCGCCACGCTGCGGCCCACCGCGCCATCGCCCTGGTCGGAAATCGCATCGAGGTTGATGACAAGCGCGATATCGAGGTCATGTTCCTTGGCGATATTGGATAGCAGCGGTGCTGCTGCGCGCGCGCCTGCCGAGCGTTCCTCTTCGTCGGAGACGCCGAGGAACAGCAGGCTGGCATCACCCGTATAAGCTTCCATCGCCGCAATGCCCGCGGCAAGCCCGGCCTTCATGTCGAGCAAGCCTCGGCCCGGCAGGAATTCGCCCGATTCAAAATCAGCCAGCGCCAGCGGATTTTCACCCGTGCGGCGCAGCCTTGCCACGATCTCCGGCAGCAGGCGCTCGGGCGTGAAGGCCAGGGGCTCCAGCGCGCCATAGTCGTTGACCGGCACCACGTCGAAGTGCCCGGTGAGAACGATGGTGCGGCGGGTTCGCCCACGCTTCAGCGCGAAGACATTGCGGCGCGCATCATCGGGAATGGCAGACGTCCACACCGTGTCGAACTGCGAGAGATAGCGGGCAAGCTTCCCGGCATAGGCGGCTTCGTCAGCAGAGCCGGTAACGGAAGGCCATGATGTGAGCGTGAGCGCGACCTCGCGCGCCCGCGCCGAAATGTCGTTCCTCACGCCAGCTTGCCGTCATAGGCGAGCACGGCGTTGAGCAGCACTTGTGAACCCGCACCGCATTCTTCCAGCGTCGTCGATTCCGCCTCGTTGTGCGAGATGCCGCCGAGGCACGGCACGAAGACCATGGTGGTGGGGGCAACGCGCGCGATATAGGCCGCGTCATGGCCCGCACCCGATGCCATCTCGCGCGTCGAATAGCCAGCTTGAGCTGCCCCCTCGCGCACGCAGTCGATAAGGGGCGCGTCGAACTTCACCGCAGGCGAAATCCAGATGCGCTTTTCCTCCACCGTGATGCCGGTTTCGGCAGCGATCTTCGGAAGTGCCGTCTGGTATTCCGCTTCCATCTTGTCGAGCACCTTTTCATCCGGGTGGCGGAGGTCGACCGTGAAGAACACCTCGCCCGGCACCACGTTGCGGCTGTTGGGGCGGTTCTCCAGCAAGCCCACCGAGGCAACGCCGGGAAGGTTGTTCATGCCCACCTGATGAATGGCCTCGATCATGCGGGCGGCACCCAAGAGCGCGTTCTTGCGCAGACCCATGGGGGTGGCGCCTGTGTGCGACTCCTGTCCCGTCACCGTGACTTCATACCAGCGCATGCCCTGCACGCCGGTAACGACGCCGATCATCTTGGCCTCCGCCTCGAGGATCGGGCCCTGCTCGATGTGCAGCTCGAACATCGCCTGGAACTTGATGTCGCCGGCCTTGGCCTTGCCCTTGTAGCCGATGCGCGCCAGCTCATCGCCGAGCTTGATGCCCTGCCGGTCCTCGCGTGAATAGGCGAACTCCGTGGTGAAGACGCCGGCATAGACGCCCGAGCACAGCATGGCGGGCGCGAAGCGCGAGCCTTCCTCGTTGGTCCAGTTGACGATCATGATCGGCGCATTGGTCTCATAGCCCATATCGACCAGCGTGCACATGGCTTCCAACGCACCGAGCACGCCCAGCACGCCATCGAACTTGCCGCCCGTGGGCTGCGTGTCGAGGTGCGAACCCATGGCGATGGGCGCCAGGTCCTTGCGCTTGCCGGGACGCGTGGCGAACATGTTGCCGACCTCGTCCACCTCCACCGTGCAGCCCAGCTTCTCGCACTCGGCCTTGAACCAGTCGCGCACGCGCTTGTCTTCATCCGAGACGGTGAGACGCTTGATGCCGCCCTTGGGCGTGCCGCCGAAGGCCGCAGTTTCCATCAGGCTGTCCCACAGGCGCTGCGGGTTGATGGTGAGGTTGGTTCGGGACGTCATGGAAAACTCCTTCAAATCACATGCGCGGCTTGGACCGGGCGAGATGGGCTGCATGCAGCGCCAGATCCGCCGCGCCCAGCCGCGAAGACGCCGTGCTGTTCTGGTGCCAGTAGGGATAGATGAGCGGCGGCAGGCTCACATCGTCCAGCAGCTTCAGTTCCTCCGCGTCAAGCTTCAACTCGGCGGCGGCGAGATTGTCCTTCAGCTGCGCCTCGGTGCGCGCGCCGACGATGATGTTGGCAACACCGGGCCTGCTGCCGAGCCACGCCAGCGCGATCTGTGCAGCCGAGACGCCACGCGCTTGCCCGATCTTCACCAGCGTGTCGATGATGTCATAGAGCCGGTTCTCGTCGCGGATCGGCGGTTCGCCCCAGTCCTTCAGGTGGCGCGAGACATCCGGCGGCGCTGCATTGCGGCGGAACTTGCCGGAGAGCAGGCCACCCGCGATCGGGCTCCAAACCTGCACGCCGATACCCTGGTCGAGGCCCAGCGGGATCAGCTCATATTCCGCCTCTCGCGCCTCCACCGTGTAGTGGATCTGCTGGCAGACGAAGCGCTGCAGGTTGTGGCGCTCTGACGCCATCAGGCACTTCATGATGTGCCAGGCGGAGAAGTTGGAGCAGGCGACGTAACGCACCTTGCCGTGCTTCACCAGCGTGTCCAGCGCCTCCATCGTCTCCTCGACGGGTGTCGACCCGTCCCACTGGTGGAGATAATAGATGTCGATGTGGTCGCGCTTGAGGCGCTTCAGGCTTGCCTCGCACTGTTCGATGATGTGGAAGCGCGACAGGCCCACCTCGTTCGGCCCCGGCCCCATGGTGAAGCGCACCTTGGTGCCCACCAGGATTTGGCTCGAGCGGCCCTTCAGGATTTCGCCCACCGCTTCTTCCGAACGTCCGGTCGAATAGACGTTGGAGGTGTCGATGAGGTTGACGCCATGGTCCAGCACCACGTCGACAAGGCGTGTGGTTTCGGCCAGGCCGAGGCTTCCCACCTTCTCGAAGAAGCCGGTGCCGGCGAAATTCATCGTGCCGAGCGAATGCAGCGAAACCTTGAGGCCGGAGCGGCCGAGCTGGCGATATTCCATGTCAAAACCCCTTCGTGAGGGCCGGCACGCTATCAGGGGCGTGGGGCCGCGTCATCCCCCGGCCCGTCCTTGGGCCATGTGATGAAGAAGGTGTAGACCGCATATCCGAGCATGCCTGCCGCGAGCGCCAGCCACAGGCCGGAGCCGCGGCCGGCATTGGCCTGCCAGAGTTCGAAGCCGAGCCACAGCGTGATCGACACGACCATCGCCACGCGCACCCATAGCGGCTTGTAGAACGGGTGCTTCTGCTCGTTCTTGAACATCAATTGCCGTCGATCTCGTTGCCCATGATGGCCAGCGCCTGCTGATAGACGCTGGCGGCGTTCCACTCCTGCAAGGCGGCATAGTTCGGCTCGCCCGGCCGATAGCCAAGGCCGGGTCGCCAGCCATGACCGCGCAGGTAATTGGCGGTGGAGGCCAGCGCGTCGGACTTTTCGTTGAGGTCGATGCCGCCGCCGTTGAGCGAGGAGCCATAGAGAAGGACGTTCTTCGGCAGGAACTGCGTCTGCCCCACTTCGCCATGCATCGCGCCCGTCGAGGAGGATGACAGCACGCCCTTGTCCACCAGCGTCAGCGCGGCGATCAGCTGCTCGCGGAAGTAATCGGGGCGGCGGCAGTCATAGGCCAGCGTCGCTACGGCCGAGATGGTGTTCTGGTGGCCCATGTAGGTGCCGAACGCCGTCTCCATGCCCCAGATGGCAATGAGCGGACCCGCCGGCACACCATATTTCTTCTCGATCTTCTTGAACAGGGCGGCATTCGCCGCCTTCTTCTTGCGGCCCTGCGACACGATGGTCGCGGCGCCGCGCTTTTCCATGAAGGCATCAAGCCCGAGCTTGAAGGAATGCATGTTGCGGTCGGCCTTGATGGTGGCGGTGGCGTAGCTCGTATCCGCCAGCGCAGCAAGGCCGCGTGGGCCCACGCCCTGCGCCCGGGCCTCCGCCGCATAGGAGGCTTTCCATGCATCAAAGCCAGCCCCGGTCTTGCCGCAGGAGGCCGCCATGACGGGTGCCGCAAGTCCCAGCATGAGGAAAAGACAAAGCACGATCCGCCGCATATCAAGCTCCCCGTTTCGATTCGGACCCGAACACTGCCATTACACGCTCAGGCTGTCACGGCACGATATCGGGTCGCGCCACGGGCTTGGGTTGCGTCAGCCCCTTCCAGATGGCGTTCGCCACGTTCACGGGTGCATTGGGTTCGCGGCGGACGAACTCGCCGTCACCGGGCTTGGCCCGCATGTCGCCCTCATGCCAGGCGATGCGCCCGCGCGAGAACACGGTGCGCGGCACGCCGGTGCAGGTGTAGCCCTCGAACACGTTGTACTCGATGCGCGACACCTGATTCTTGGCGCGAATGGTCTTGGTGGCCTTCGGGTCCCAGATCACGAGGTCGGCGTCAGAGCCCACCATGACGGCACCCTTCTTCGGATACATGTTGAGGATGCGCGCGATGTTGGTGGAGGTGGCGGCGACGAATTCCTCCTTGGTCAGGCGGCCCGTATTCACGCCGGCGTTCCACAGCACCGCCAGCCGGTCTTCCAGGCCGCCCGTGCCATTGGGGATCTTGGTGAAGTCGCCGATGCCATTGCGCTTCTGCGCGATGGTGAAGGAGCAGTGATCGGTGGCGACGACCGAAAGCGTGCCGGACTGCAGCCCCGCCCACAGCGAATCCTGGTGCTTCCTGTTGCGGAAGGGCGGGCTCATCACGCGGCCCGCCGCATAGTCCCAGTCCTTGTTCTGGTATTCGGAATCATCCAGCACGAGATACTGCACCAGCGGTTCGCCGAACACGCGCTGGCCGGCCTGCTTGGCACGCCGGATCGCATCATGCGTCTGCTCGCAGGAGACGTGCACGATATAGAGCGGGCAGCCCGCCATGTCGGCGATCATGATGGCGCGGTTCGCGGCCTCGCCTTCCACTTCCGGCGGGCGCGAATAGCTGTGCCCCTCGGGGCCGGTGACGCCGCGCGCGAGAAGGTCAGCCTGCATGCGCGCAACCACGTCGCCGTTTTCGGCATGGACCAGCGGCAGTGCGCCCAGCTGGGCGCAGCGGCGGAAGGAATTGTAGAGCTCGTCGTCATTCACCATCAAGGCGCCCTTGTAGGCCATGAAGTGCTTGAAGGTGTTGATGCCATAGGTCTTCACGACGGTTTCCATCTCGTCGTGGATCTGGGCCGACCACTGCGTCACCGCCATGTGGAAGGAATAGTCCGCGCAGGCCTTCTCGGCCTTGTGCCGCCACGCCTGATAGGCGGCGAGCATCGATTCGCCCGGGGCCGGAATGCAGAAGTCGACGATCATCGTGGTGCCGCCGGAAAGGCCTGCCTTGGTGCCCCATTCGAAATCATCCGCCGAGACCTTGCCCATGAACATCAGTTCCATGTGGGTGTGCGGGTCGATGCCGCCCGGCATGATGTAGCAGCCACCCGCATCGACGATCTCGGCACCCGTCGGCGCATCGAGTTTCGTTGCGATGGCGACGATCTTGCCGCCGTCGATCAGCACGTCGGCGCGCTGCGAGTGATCATGGTTCACGACGGTGCCGCCGCGGATCAAAGTGCTCATGGCTGCTCTCTCCTTCAACGAACGCAAAAAAGAAGAAGGGCCCTCTCCACGAGGGAGAGGGCCCCGCTCATTACTGCAGCGTCTTGGCCTTGTCGGTCACGACAGAGGTCCAGGCACCTTCCGGCTTCTTGGAGATGACCGGGTCGGAACCGCCCTTCATGAGGGTCGCCACGGTGCGGTCGGCGGCGGCCACGTCCAGCGTGCCGTCGGAACCGGCGGTGAGCTTGTTCACCTCTCCCATCATGCGCTTCTGGTGATCGATGGTCTGGGCGCCAGACGCGTCGTTGTCGAGAACGATCTGGGCGGCTTCATCGCCATTGGCGCGGGCATAGTCCCAGCCCTTCTCGGAGGCCTTGACGAACTTCGCCATGGTCTCGACGAAGGCCGGGTCCGCCAGCTTGCCTTCGAGCACATAGAGGCCGTCTTCCAGCGTGGCCACGCCCTGGTCCTCATACTTGAAGGTGATGAGCTCTTCCGGCTTCATGCCGGCCTCGATCAGCTGCCAGTACTCGTTGTAGGTCATAGTCGAGATGCAGTCGGCCTGCTTCTGCAGGAGCGGGTCGACGTTGAAGCCCTGCTTGATGACCGTGACGCCATCAGCACCACCGGTGGTGGGCAGGCCAAGCTGGCTCATCCACGACAGGAAGGGGTACTCGTTGCCGAAGAACCACACGCCCAGCGTCTTGCCCTTGAAGTCGGCCGGGGTCTTGATGCCGGTGTCGACGCGGCAGGTGAGCATCATGCCCGACTTGGCGAAGGGCTGCGCGATGTTGACGACGGGCGAGCCCTTCTCGCGGGTGGCGAGCGCGGACGGCATCCAGTCGACGACCACGTCAGCGCCGCCGCCGGCCAGCACCTGCTGCGGGTTGATGTCGGGGCCGCCCGGCATGATGGTCACGTCGAGGCCGGCGTCCTTGTAGAAGCCCTTGGCGGCGGCCACGTAGTAGCCGGCGAACTGCGCCTGCGTAACCCACTTCAGCTGCAGCTTCACGGCCTCGGCCATGGCGGCAGAGCCGCTCAACAGCAGCGCGCCTGCGGCCGCGGCCGCCATCAGAAATTTCTTCATTGTCCCTGTCTCCTCCGGTTTTGTTGACGTCGTTCGCCGCCTACCTTCTGTAGGACGGATGCCAGAAGGTCACCCGGCGTTCGAGGAACACCAGGAGACCGTAGAAAGCCGAACCCGTGATGGCAGCCACCACGATCTCGGCCCAGACCATGTCCAACCCCAGTCTGCCAACTTCCGTCGAGATGCGGAAGCCCATGCCGACGATGGGCGTACCGAAGAATTCGGCAACGATGGCGCCGATCATGGCAAGAGTGGAATTGATCTTGAGCGCATTGAAGATGAAGGGCATGGCGGCAGGAAGCCTGAGCTTCACCAGCGTCTGCCACCAGGAGGCGCCATAGCTGCGCATCAGGTCGCGCTCCAGGTGGCCGGAGGCCTGAAGCCCCGCCACGGCATTGATGAGCATGGGGAAGAAGGTCATGACCACGACCATCGCCGCCTTGGACGGCCAGTCGAAGCCGAACCACATGACCAGGATGGGGGCGACGCCGACGATGGGCAGCGCCGCCACGAGGTTGCCCAGCGGCAGAAGCCCGCGTTGCAGGAAGGGAATGCGGTCGCACAGCAGCGCCGCGAGGAAGCCCGAGAGCGAGCCAATGATCCAGCCGGGGATGACGGCGCGCAGCACCGTCTGGATGAAGTCCACCCACAGGATGGGCAGCGAGGCGATGAGCTTGTTCCAGATGTCGGAGGGTGCGGGCAGCAGCACGGCGGGAACCCCGAAGCCCTTGACGATCAGCTGCCACAGGATCAGCACGCCGATGCCGAACACGGCGGGATAAAGAATATCGGTGAGGCGCGACTTCGTCACGGCTTCACCCCCATGCGCTTGAGGGTAAAGCGCTCGGCCACGCCGACCAGCCAGACGAGGGCCGCGGCGAGGAAGCTCCCCATGAACAGCGCCGCCCAGATCTGCACCGTCTGGCCATAATAGGAGCCCTGCAGCAGCCGTGCTCCGATGCCGGCGATGGCGCCGGTCGGCAATTCACCCACGATGGCACCGGTGAGCGCGATGGCCACTGCCACCTTCAGCGAGGTGAACAGGAACGGCACCGAAGACGGAAAGCGCAGCTTCCACAACACCTGGGACGTGGAGGCGTGATAGGTGCGCATCAGGTCAAGTTGTGTCGTCTCGGGAGAGGTCAGGCCCTTCACCATGCCGATGGTGACGGGGAAGAAGCACAGATACATCGAGATCAGCGACTTCGGCACCAGCCCTGTGAAGCCGATGGAGCCCAGCACCACGATGACCATGGGCGCGATGGCGAGGATGGGGATCGTCTGCGAGGCGATGATCCACGGCATCAGGCTTTTCGCCAGGAACGTCACATGCACGATGGCAATGGCCAGCACCACGCCCAGAAGCGAACCCAGAACGAAGCCCAAGAGCGTGGAGGAGAGCGTGATCCACCCGTGATAGATCAGCGATTTCGGCATCCACGGCGCAAAGGTGAACACGCTCTTCCACAGCTCCTGCGCAATCTGGTGCGGTGCCGGGATCACCGGCCGCGCATCGTTCCACGAGAAGGCGAGGATGTTGGAAAGGCCGCCGCCCGCCGCTTCGATCTTCGGCCCGGTGATCACCCAGTTCATGGGGATGGCGGCGAGATACCACGCAAGCAAGATGCCGAGGCACACAACCGTTACGGGGAAGGCATTGCCCTTCTCGCGGGGCACAGGCGTCGCGGCGATGGCGGGTGCAGCGCTCACTCAGTCCTCATAGCTATGGCCGGCCTTCAGCCCTTCGCGCACCCGGTGCGCAAGCTTCAGGAACTCCGGGGTCTCGCGAATGTCGAGGGTACGGTTGCGTGGCAGGTTGGTTTCGATCACATCGATGATGCGGCCGGGGCGCGGGCTCATCACCACGATCTTGGAGGACAGGAACACCGCTTCCGGAATGGAGTGGGTGACGAACACCACGGTCTTCTTGGTGCGGCCCCACAGTTCCAGCAATTGCTGGTTCAGCTTGTCGCGCACGATCTCGTCGAGGGCACCAAACGGTTCGTCCATCAGCAGGAGCTTGGGGTCGAAGGCCAGCGCACGCGCGATCGACACGCGCTGCTGCATGCCGCCTGACAGCTGCCAGGGGTATTTCTTCTCGAAGCCCTTGAGGTTGACGAGCTCGAGGTTCTTCGCAATCCGCTCCGCCGCATGGTCCAGCCCCATGATCTCCAGCGGTAGCCCGACGTTGCGTTCGACGGTGCGCCAGGGGTAGAGCGCCGGGGCCTGGAACACATAGCCATAGGCACGCTTGAGGCGGGCCTCCTGCGGCGTCATGCCGTTGACGGTGATGGTGCCGGATGTCGCCTGCTCGAGATCGGCGATGACGCGCAGAAGGGTTGTCTTGCCG
>Ga0194051_1000592_pt1 | contig 20492 bp, 16 predicted proteins | sample SepL2320m_MetaG_FD_161275 | JGI IMG/M metagenome (GOLD analysis project Ga0194051, IMG submission 161275) | Anoxic zone freshwater microbial communities from boreal shield lake in IISD Experimental Lakes Area, Ontario, Canada - Sep2016-L239-20m | ecosystem: Environmental > Aquatic > Freshwater >... | reverse complement strand
GGGGGCGTGGTCGTCATGGCGCACCTTACACTGGTTTCGAGCGGGGGTTTCGAGCGGGCCGGGCGGTACCATGCAGGGCTGCACTGCACAAGATGCGGGCAGAGCCAGACCGCGGGCAATTGCCAATCAGGTGCCCAGCGGCGATGATAAATCCTTCAGATCGAGGGATTTTGCACGGCTATGGATCGGTCTTCTCTGCGGCCCCTGGTGGGTGTTACCGCCTGTTACAAGGAAAACGGCCGCGGCGGCTGGCACCACACGGTGGGCGACAAGTATGTGCAGGCCGCACTTCATGCCGTCGGCGCCCTTCCGCTGTTGATCCCTGCCTTTGGTCCCGAACTGGGCGATGATGCTTCCATGACGGCGGCGCTCGATCGCCTGCTCGATATGCTGGATGGCGTGTTGCTCACCGGCAGCCCGTCCAATGTCGAGCCGCACCATTACGGCCAGACCAGCCAGCCCGGCACGGCCCATGATGCAGCGCGCGACGCCACGACCCTGCCGCTCATCCGCCACGCAATCGATCACGCCGTGCCGCTGTTCGCGATCTGTCGCGGTCTTCAGGAGGTGAATGTCGCGTTGGGTGGCTCGCTGCACCAGCTCGTGCACGAGGTCGATGGCCGGCGCGACCATCGCTCGCCCAAGTCGACCGACGTCGACGTCAACTACGCACCCGCTCACGATATCGACATCGTCGAGGGCGGCCTGCTCCATCGCCTGCTGGGCGAACGCCGGGTGCAGGTGAATTCGCTGCATGCCCAGGGCGTCGATGTACTGGCACCGCGCGCCCGGCTCGAGGCCACAGCCGAGGACGGCCAGGTCGAGGCCTTCAGCGTGCCCGACGCGCCCGGCTTCGCGCTCGCCCTTCAGTGGCACCCTGAATACAAGGCACTCGAGAACCCGGTCTCCATAAAGGTGTTCGATGCCTTCGCCGCGGCGTGCCGCGCCCGTGCCGCGGCACGGATGGGCGTACCGATGCGGGCGGCCGCCGAATAGTCATGACATGAGCGTCCACCATGGCCGCTAGCACCACGCGCAACAACGCTCGCCGCGATTTCTATGAACGCATCGGCGGCCTGTCGATGGCGCCGCTCTGGGAATCGCTGCACCAGCTCGTGCCGCCGGCGCCGGCGCCCAAATACCAGGCGGCGAGCTGGGACTACGACAAGGTCCGTCCGTTCCTGATGGAGTCGGGCACGCTCATCACCGCCAAGGAAGCGGTGCGTCGCGTGCTGATCCTCGAGAACCCGGCGATGCCGGGCAGCGCCTGCATCACGCCGACGCTTTATGCCGGCCTGCAACTCATCCTGCCGGGCGAGGTGGCGCCGGCACATCGCCACACGCAGTCTGCGTTGCGCTTCATTGTCGAGGGCGAGGGCGCCTACACTGCCGTCGACGGCGAGCGTACGATCATGCACGAGGGTGACTTCGTCATCACGCCGACCTGGACCTGGCACGATCACGGCAACGATTCGTCCAAGCCGATGGTGTGGCTGGACGGGCTCGATATCCCGCTGGTCGCGATGTTCAACGCAGGCTTCGCCGAGAACGGCGAGAGCGACGAGCAGGTCGTCACCACCCCCGAAGGCACGTCGGACGCCAGGTTCGCCAGCGGCCTGCTGCCGGTGGATTGGAAGCCGGCGCGGCAAACTTCGCCGATCTTCAATTATCCCTATGCGCGCACGCGCGAGGCACTGCGCGGTCTCGCCAAGGCCGGCCCGCCCGATGCCTGCCACGGTTTTAAGCTGCGCTACGTCAATCCTGCGAGCGGCGGTGCACCGATCGCCACCATGGGCACTTATGTGCAGCTCCTGCCCAAGGGCTTTGAGACCGCGCCCTACCGCAGCACCGACGGCACGGTGTTCTCGGTGGTCGAGGGCGAGGGCGAGAGCATGATCGGCGACAAGGTTTTCCACTGGAAGAAGCGCGACCACTTCGTCGTGCCGAGCTGGGCCAAGGTCGTGCACAAGGCGGCGAGCGAGACGGTCCTGTTCTCCTTCTCCGATCGCCCGGTGCAGGAGAAGCTCGACCTGTGGCGCGAGGATCGCGGCGACAAGTAGTCTTTGGCGATTCTCGGATTTGCAGGTTCAGCAGGTTCCGTGGTAAATTTCTGATACAGTTGGCGCCTCTGTGCAGGCACTGCTGGCAACGCCCGAACGGCCTCCGTTCCGGGCGTTTTTCTTTGCGCCCATGTTCGGCAAGGGGCCGCTGCTCCGGGATTCTGATGACACAAGGAGGCGGGGCGTGGTGGCACAGCCGATCAGGGGGCGATTGCGCTGTCCGCTCAAGGGCTTGAGTGCGGTTCGTGGCACAGGCAGCGGGACAACGCGTGGCACAACGAGGTGTGCCAGAAAACGCTCACGCCTGACCGGTCAGCCAGCCTGCTTCCTTGACCTGATCACGATAGGTCTTGCTGACCGGGACGCGCAGGCCGTTGCGCAACACCAGGACGATGCGGCCGGCCGGGCGTTCCACCGATGCGATCGCGCCTTCCGCGACCCACCACGACCGGTGCACCTGCCGCCCGCGCCCGGGAGCGAGTTCGGTCAGCGCATCGCGCAGGCGCATGAGGACAAGGTCGCTCCCCAGGGCGGTGTGGATGCGCAGGTAGTGGTCTTCCATTTCGAGCGCCAGCAGGTCGCGGCCGAGCGCCGACGGGATGCGGCGGAAGAAGTCGGGTGAAGCAGGGCCGGGCGCATCGGGCTGGGGTTGGGGCAGTGCGGCGACGCGCGCGCGCTCGGCGTCGGCATTGGCGCGCAGGCGCTGCTCGACGAACAGGCCGACCACGACGGATATGACCACGGTCAGGAAAGCGGTCTCGGGGTAGATCCAGGGCGCCATCGACAACGGGATGGGACGCCCCAGCCAGGAGTGGACGGCGATGATCTCGAAGGTGCCGGGGACGGACGCCAGCATGCCGACCAGGACCATGCGGCCGGCCACCGGCCAGCGGTCGATCGGCTCGATGTTGCCGAACCAGGCCGCGAGCAGAACGACCTGCAGCCAGCTCAGGATTCCGATGATACCGAAGTTGGCCAGCCGGTGGGCGAGGTCCATGCGCTCGTAGGTACCGAACGGCCCGGTGACGGCCATGACGACGGCGATCCCGATCACCGGCGGCAGGTGATAGGGCAGCGACCGGACATAGGGCGATTCGCGCATCGTGAACGGATGATTGCCGTCAGATCACGAAAAGCGCCAGCACTTCCACGTAGCGACGATGGATCGGGCGGTGGCAGCCACCGAAGGTAGGGGCCGCGAATGGTCGCCACGGGAGTTCGTCATGCCGTCATTTTTCCAGATCGTCACCAATACCCCTCTCTGGGTGTGGCCCCTGATGGTCCTTGTCGTCTGGCTGGGCGTCCTCGGGCTGAAGCCACGTGTGCTTCCTTTGTGGCGTCTGGCGATCCTGCCGGGGGTCGGGGTGATCACCTCGTTCACGGGCATCGCCCAGGCGTCCCTGCCCGGATTGGCTGCCGCTGGATGGACAATAGCCCTGCTGGCCGGCTTGCCGCTGGGCCGCGCCCTGGGCCTTCGCCGCGGCGTGCGGCGCCTCGAGGACGGTCGCCTGGAAATGACCGGCGGCTGGTTCATGCTGGTCTTCGGCCTGTCGATCTTCGCCGCGCGATATGCCCTGGGCGTCCTGTTCGGAGTCGTGCCGGCCCTCAAGGCGGAGCCGCTGTGGATCCTGGTATCGGGCGGTGTCGGCGGCCTTGTCGCCGGCATTGGCATCGGCTGGCTGGCGGGAGTGTACTTGCGCACGCCCGGCACGCGGATCCGGCGCGCGATGGTAGGGCTGTGGGTGGGATCGGCAAGTCTGGTGCTGGCGATTGCGGCAGCCTTTGGCGCCGTCATCGCCTTCAGCGCGCCCGGGGCTTTGCCGCGGCTGGCGGCCGGTGACTCCCTGCCCGGCGTCGAGTCGTGGAACCGCTCGGAGATCCCCAAGGTCGAGCGCGTTGCCGCTCGCGACGGGGCGCCGCTCACCTATCGCCTCTACCCGGGCGCCAAGGATCGCGCCGTCGTCCTGGTCCATGGCTCGTCGGGTGCCAGCATCTCCGTGCACAAACTCGCCCAGGCCCTCCAGGCCGAGGGTGCCACGGTCTATTCGATCAGCCTGCGCGGCCATGGCGGCAGCGGCACGACCAACGGCGACACTTCCTACAAGCGGCAGCTCGATGACGATCTTGTCGACTTCGTGCAGGCCACGGGTCTCTCCGGCCCGCAGGTGCATCGCACGTTGATGGGGTTCTCCTCCGGTGGTGGCTTCGTATTGCGCACCGCAAGCGGCCCCAATCGCGCGATCTTCGACGACTATCTCGCGATCTCCCCGTTCATCGCGCAGGATTCGCCGACCTCGCGGCCCGCGTCGGGCGGCTGGGCCAGCGTCGCGGTGCCGCGCGTCGTGGCCTTGTCGATCCTCGATGGCTTCGGACTGCCATGGTTCCAGGGACTTCCGGTGGTGCGCTTCGCCACGGCCGCGGAGCCGAGTGCCAGTCGCACGCCGGTCTATTCTTTTCGCCTGTCGGCCGGCCTGCAACTCGTGCGCGACTGGCGCGGCGCACTGGCCGGAATCGACCGGCCGACGATGGTCGTGGTCGGCGCCAAGGACGAACTCTTCTACGCCGACCGGTACAAGGCGCTATTCGCCGAGCTCAATCCGGGAATTTCCGTGACCGTGGAAGAGGGCTTTGGCCATCTCGATATGAGTACCGATCCCAGGGCCTGTGCGGCCGTGGCGCGGCTATGGCGGCAGCTGGTGGGCGAGGATCACGCCGCGCGCCAGCGCTTCGACTTCAAGGTCCGCGAAGACATGTTCGCCGGCATGGACGGCGATCGCGTTGCCTTCGATCGGGCGATGAAGCTCATTGCCGCGACGCTGGCGGCCGAGGGCGTGGCCGACATGGCGCGCGCCGTCGAGCTTGCCCCGAATGCCGTCGCCGTGCGCGTACCGCGCGCCACGGGCCTGTTGCCTTTCGCCCGGGGGCTGCGTCCCTTCGACCGCGCCGAGGCCGATCGCCTGACCACCACGGCGATCCGCGATCTCGAGTTCGTGGTGTCGGAGGCCGCGCCGCGCTGGTCGACGCTGGGACAGCATGGCCGTGGCGAACTGCTGGGCGCGCTGGCCGACGGCTGGCTGCAGTTGGGCAATGTCGCCAAGGCCGATGCCTATCTCGACCGCGTGACCACCGAATTGCCGGGGACACCCTATGCCCGCAACGCCGAGCTGCGCCGCGCCGATCCGGCGGCGCGCGTGCCGCTAACTTGCCTCGGATGTCACTGAGATGCGCCCATCTCTCATCGCGGCGATAGCCGCCCTGGTGATCGCATTGCCGATGGCGCCAGCGCACGCCGAGACCGTGAGGTTTCCTTCTGGCAGCTACGCCGATTTTCGCCAGCTCTCCACCCGCGAGCCACCCACCGGCACGCTCACCATCACTGGAACACTTGCGTTTCCCGATCAGGCGCGAGATCGCTTTCCTGCCGTCGTGATCGTCCACACCATTGCGGGGTACCAGGAGTCGAACGAAGGCTGGTATGCGGCTGAGTTGCGCAAGGCCGGCTTCGCGACGCTGACCTACGACAGCCCGGCCGCGCGGCGCATGCGCGAGGGCTCCTTCAATGCTTCGAGCGGCGGCCCGCCCTGGGCATCGGCCGTCGCCGAAGCCTATGGCGCGCTGAGGCTGCTGGCCAGTGATCCCCGGATCGACGCCAGCCGGATCGCCATCGCCGGGTTCTCCTTCGGCGGTGAAGTGGCCCATCTCGCGGCGTTCGATCGCTTGCGCGCGGCACTCGCGCCGGGTCCCCTGCGATTCGCCGCTCACGTCGCCTATTATCCGGCGGGTGTTTATGGCATCGCGGCAGGGCAGCACTACAGCGGCGCGCCGATCCTGATGCTGCTGGGAGAGAAGGACGACAACCTGCCGCTTGCCAAGGCGCGCGGATATCTTGAGCATGTTGGAGGTGGGGCCGATGCGCTGCCGCGCGTGTCCATCTATCCGGGGGCATATCATGCCTGGACGGTTCCTAGCCTCGGCGCGCCGCGCTTCGATCCGCAGTACGACAGCACGCGGAAATGCCCGTACTTGTTGCTGGGGTCGACCCAGCCGGCGCTCCTGGTCGACGGTCAGGAACGGCCGATGGATGTCGCCGCCCTGCGAGCCTGTCTGAAGGAAGGTCGCGGCTACACGATGGCCTACGATGCTTTGGCCCGGGCCAGGTCGACTCGCGAGACCGTGGACTTTCTCCTGAAAGAACTCCGGCCCTAGCGGCTAGGCAACGCGCTTCTTCTGCGCCGCTACCGAGCCGGCGCATTGGTCGGCCGGCAGGGGCCGCAGATGCGTGTCGTAGGCATCGGCGAACTCGGCCACCCACGGAGCGCCGCCACGGCGATAGAGCGAGACGAACAGCGTGCAGGCGTCGGACTGGTAGCGCAAGACGCGGGCCGGCTCGTCCTTGCGGTCGAGGGCTGCGGCGCCGAACGTGGTCGCGAGCTGCTGCTCGTCCATCCCCTTGATGCGATCGAGTGGAATCGGGGTGCCGGGGTTACGGGAGGTGAAGACACCCTTCTCGCCGCCGCCGAGTGAATATTGCGGGCTGGAATCGGTGACGCAGCCGCCGAGCAGAAGAACGAGCGCCAACGCCCCAAATGTCTTTTTCATGCGGGCAGTCTAGCGCGACCGGGCCGGCAAATTAAGGGGCGGCTTCAGCGACTGGGCCACATGCACCATGGCCGCCACGCCCAGGACCGGCACGATCAGATTCAGGATCGGCACGGTGCCGAGGAACACGATGGCGATTCCGGTCAGCCACAGCACGCCGCCATTGGCCTTGCGCCAGGCTTTTACGTCGGCCGGGTCGAGGCGACGCAGCGCCACCTGCTCGTAGTATTCCCGGCCGGTCAGCCAGCCGTTCGCGCCGTAGAACAGCGCCGCCCCCAGCCCGGCGATGAACAGCGCCACCAGGTAGAACGGCAGCAGCACGAGATTGAGCGCCACCAGGATGAGCAGGAACGCGATGCCGGAGCGGATGCCGACCCACACCGGAATGCCGCGTGCCTTTCCGAGCTGCGGGTAGTGCTCGGCTTCGACGATGTCGGCGATCTTCTCCAGGAAGATCGAGATCACGATGCCGAAGCTCGCTGGAAACAACATCAGTGCCAGCACCGTAACGGCGCCGCCGCCCAGCCAGCGGATGGTCTCGTTCACCCAGTTCCACTGGAAGGTGGCGAAGGACTGCAGCACCCACCACGCCACGACGCCGATGGCGATCTGCAGCACCAGCGAGAGCGCGAGCGACTGCCAGATGATGACCCGCAGCCTGGGATCACCGAGTTGCCGGACGGCCAATTCGAAGGCGCGGATCATCGGCCCGTATCCCGACTAGGCCATCACTGCGGACCGACGATGCCCGCCGCCCTCAACTCGCTGATCTCCTTGGCCGAGAAGCCGCTCTCGTCCAGCACCTCGTCGGTGTGCTGGCCGCGCTTGGCGGCTGGACCCTTGACGCTTTCCTTGGTGCGGGAGAATCGCGGCGCGGCGGCCGGTTGCGGGAAGCCCAAGACGTCGACATAGGCGCCGCGCGCCTTGGCGTGCGGATGCTGCGAGGCCTCCTGCATGGTGAGCACGGGAGCGAAGCAGATGTCGGTGCCTTCCATGATCGCGCACCACTCGTCGCGCGTCTTGGTCTTGAACACGGCGGTGAAACGGCTCTTGAGCTGGGCCCAGGCATTGCGGTCCATCTGCGCCGGCAGGCTCTCGCCCTTGAGGCCGGTCTTTTCGAGCAGCAGATCGTAGAACTGCGGCTCGATCGAGCCGATGGAGATGAACTTGCCATCCTTGGTCTCATAGGTGCCGTAGAAGTGCGCGCCGCCGTCCAACATGTTGGTCTCGCGCTCGTCCTTCCACAGGCCGGCGCCCGCCATGCCGTAGATGCCGCCCAGCAGGAGCGCCGCACCATCGACCATGGCGGCGTCGACGACTTGTCCCTTGCCCGACCGCTGCGCTTCGAGCAGGCCGCACACCATGCCGAAGGCCAGCAGCATGCCGCCGCCACCGAAGTCGCCCACCAGGTTGAGTGGTGGCATCGGCTTGTCCTTGGCGCCGATGGCATGCAGCGCGCCGGTGAGCGCGATGTAGTTGATGTCGTGGCCGGCGGCCTTGGCGAGCGGGCCTTCCTGGCCCCAGCCCGTCATGCGGCCGTAGACCAGCTTCGGATTGAGCTTGAGGCAGACGTCCGGACCAACGCCCAGCCGCTCGGCGACGCCCGGCCGGAACGGCTCGGTCATGCCGTCCGCCTTCTCGATCAGGCGCAGGACGACCTCCACGCCTTCCTTCTTCTGCAGGTCGACCGATACCGAGCGCCTGGAGCGGTTGTGCACGGCGAACTTCGGATCGGCCAGGCGATCCATGACATGGCTCTTGGTGCGGTCGACGCGGACCACATTGGCGCCCATGTCGCCCAGCATCATGGAACACATCGGTCCTGGCCCGATTCCGGCCAGTTCGACGATCGTCAATCCCGAAAGCGGACCTGCCATGTGTTTTCTCCCGCGAAATGCATGTTTTCTTGGCACCTCCATGGTAGCTGAAGGGTACGGCGTTACAAAATGTGTCGCGGGGTCTAAAGTCCGCGCCGCGAGAGAGGGTCGGAGGAAACGGATGGGGTTGGGCCGGTTTTTCACGGCGGGAGCGCTTGTGCTCGCCGTCGCGGGCAGCGCGCTCGCGCAGCAGCCATCACCCCCGGCGGCCGCTCCGGCGACGCCTCCGATAACTGCCGCGGAGTACAGCCAGCAATTCCTGGTGTCGGGGTCGTGGTTCCACGGCGTGCATGGCCTCGCCTTCAACAAGGACGACCAGCTTTTCGCCGGGTCCGTGATCGGCCAGACGCTCTATCGCGTCCAGGTCGATTCCGGCGAGGTCGATCGCGTGATCGATGCGCCGACCGGCATGGCCGACGACATCGCCTTCGCCGACGACGGCACCATGGCCTGGACAGCCTTCCTGCTCGGCAAGGTCTATATCCGCAAACCCAACGGCAAGACCATCGAGGTCGCCAACGGCATGAGTGGCCCCAACTCGATCGCCTTCGGCAAGGACGGCCGGCTGTTCGTATCGGAAGTCTTCCTCGGCGACGCGCTCTACGAGATCGACCTCAAGAATGTCGACAAGCCCGACTTCAAGCCGTTCCCGCGCACCGAGCTGCGCCGGATCGCCGAGAAGATGGGCGGGCTGAACGGCTTCGAGATCCATCGCGACGACGGCTTTCTCTACGGGCCACTGTGGTTCAAGGGCGAGGTCGTGAAGATCAATCTCGAAACCGGCGTGATCGACGTCATCGCATCGGGCTTCAAGATTCCCGCGGCGGCCAACATCGATCCTCAGAACCGCGACAACCTCTACGTCGTCGACACCGGCACCGGCGGGGTGTGGAGCGTCAGCCTCACCAGCAAGGCCAAGAAGCTGGTGGCCTCGATGAAGCCCGGCCTCGACAATCTCGCGTTCGATTCGCGCGGCCGCCTGTTCGTGACGTCGATGACCGACAACGGCATCTATCTCGTCGACAAGCACACCGGCGCCGCCAGGACCATCGTCGAAGGCAAGCTCGCCGTGCCGGCCGACCTCGCCGTCACCACCGACGGCGGCAAGGAGACGGTGCACGTGGCCGACGTGTTCAGCTACCGTACCGTCGACGGCCAGAGCGGCGCGGTGTCCGACGTGCTCCGCGTGCACGGCGACACCCACGCTTACCCGATCGGCATCTCGGTCGGACCGAAGTACGTGCTGCTGTCGAGCTGGTTCTCCAACACCGTCGAGAAGGTCGACCGCAAGACCGGCAAGCTGGTGGCGACCCTGACCGGGTTCGCCGCGCCCGTCGATGCGCTGGAGAGTGTCGACGGATCGCTCTATGTCGCCGAGCTGGCGAGCGGCAACCTCGTGAAGGTGAGCCCCGACGGCAAGACACGCAGCATCGTTGCCAAGGAACTGCGCGGGCCGGTCGCGATGGCCCAGGGTCCCGGCAATCTGGTCTACATTACCGAGATCGCCGGCGGCGCGGTGCTCCAGATCGACGTCGCGACGGGCGCCCGCAGGGTCGTGGCCGATGGCCTGGCGGGCCCGGAAGGCATCGATGTCGGGCCCGATGGCCGCCTGTTCGTCGCCGAAGTGGGCCAGAAGCGCGTCGTCGCCATCGACCCCGCCTCGGGTGCCCGGACCGTGATCGCGTCGAACCTCGATATCGGTCTGGCGCCCTTCCCCGGCGGCCCGCCGGCGCTGGTGCCGACCGGCGTTGCCGTGGCCAAGTCGGGCACGGTCTACGTCAGCTCCGACCTCCGCAACGCCCTCTACAAGTTGACGCCGCCCACCCCGTAGCGAGTACGCAATGCCCGGCATTCCCTTCATCAAGGACTTCAAGTTCGACTACGGGACTGCGATGGAGGTGACGCCGCTGATCCGTCGCGTCGTCGCCCACAATCCCAGCCCCTTCACCTTCAAGGGCACCGGCACCTACATCATCGGCCACGGCAAGGTGGCGGTGGTCGATCCCGGCCCGGACCAGCAGGACCATATCGACGCGGTCCTGCGCGCGGTGCGCGGCGAGACCGTGACCCACATCCTGGTCACCCACACCCACATCGATCACGTGCCGGCCACGCCGGCGCTGGCCAAGGCGACCGGTGCCAAGGTTTACAGCTACGGTCCTCATCCAAAGCCGCCGGAAGGCGTGACGACGGAGCAGGAAGGCGACTTCGCCTTTGCCCCCGATATCAAGCTGAACGACGGCGATGTGATCCAGGGCGACGGTTGGAACGTCGAGGCGGTCTATACGCCCGGCCACATCTCCAACCATCTCTGCTTCGCGGTGAAGGAAGACAAGGCGCTGCTCTCGGGCGACCATGTCATGGGCTGGTCGACGGCGGTGATCTCGCCGCCCGACGGCAACATGGCCGATTATTTCGCCAGCTTGCGCAAGCTGCTGCCGCGCGATGAGACTCTCTACATTCCCACGCACGGCGCCGAGATCCGCAATCCCAATCCGTTCGTGCAGTCCTATATCGAGCACCGCTTGGGCCGCGAGGCTCAGATCATGGCGCGGCTCAAGGACGGCCCGCAGACCGTCCCGCAGATGGTGGCCAAGAACTACGCCGACACGCCGATCCATCTCCATCCCGCCGCCGGCCGCTCGATGCTGGCCCACCTCATCCAGATGGTGAAGGACGGCCGCATCAAGACCGAGGATGGTCGCGCTACGATCGACAGTATCTATAGACTTTGAGCAAAGATCCCTCGCTACGCTCGGGATGACAACAATACTGTCATCCCGAGCGTAGCGAGGGATCTTTCTCTTTCATAGGCGAAGGGGAAACGAACATGGACATGAAGCTCGCCGGCAAGACCGTCCTCATCACCGGTGGCAGCAAGGGCATCGGCTTTGCCTGCGCCATGGGCTTCGCCGCCGAAGGCTGCACCGTCCACATCGCCTCGCGCTCCAAGGAATCGCTCGAAGCGGCGCGGGATAAAATCCGCGCCCGGCACAATGTGCCGGTCGAGATCCATCCCGCCGATTTCTCCAAGGGCGACACGGTGCGGTCGGTGGTCGAGGCAGTGGGACACGCCGACATCCTGGTGAACAATGCAGGAGCCATCCCGCGCGGCGACATCTTCGGCATGACCGAGCCGAAGTGGCGGGAAGCCTGGGAGCTGAAAGTGTTCGGCTACGTCAACGCCACGCGCGCGATGCTGGAAAAGTTCTATGCCCGCAAGAAGGGCGTGGTGGTGAACATCATCGGCCTCGCCGGCGAGAGTTTTAACTACGACTACGTCGCCGGTACCATGGGCAATGCCGGCCTCATGGCCTTCACCCGCGCCGTGGGCTCGAAGAGCGTCGATCACGGCGTGCGCGTGGTGGCGATCAATCCACCCGCCACCCGGACTGACCGCATGCTCACTCTGCTGCGCGGCCAGGCCGAGCAGAAGTTCGGCGATCCCGAGCGCTGGCCCGAACTCACCAAGCACATGCCGTTCGGCAGAGCGGCCGAACCCGACGAGGTGGCCGACCTTGCGGTGTTCCTGGCGTCGGATCGCGCCAGTTACATCAGCGGCGTAGTGATGACCCTCGACGGCGGCCAGGCGGCGCGCCACTAGGCACTCCTTATCAATGGCGGGACTTGTCCAGGATCACAACGGCAATTCCGGCGATGATCAGCGTGGTGCCGATCGCCAGGGACGCACTGATCGTCTCGCCCAGCAGCACGACTGAAGAGGCGATGCTGAGCAGGGGCACGCCCAGCATACCCATCGACCCGACGACCGGGGGAAGGGCGCGCCCGACCGACACGGCAGCCCAGGTCGCGATCGGGCCGGCGAAGGCGCCGATATAGAGCAGCGACATCCAGAGTTCCATTTTGCCGAATTCGAAGTGCCCGGCGGGCTCGACGAACAGCGCGAGCGTCCACAGCAGGATCGTCGCCACGCTCATCTGCCAGGGCAGCGCATCGAGCGGTGTCAGTTTCCAGCGGTGCCGGCGTATGTGGACGATGGCGATCGCCCAGGTGAAGCCGGCCAGCAGCAGCCAGGCATGGCCCCAGAGGATGGTTCTGTCGGTCCAGTCGAAGCGCAACGGCTCGACCAGGACGACGATTCCCATGAGACCGAGCAGGACGCCCGCGACAGCGCGCCAGCCGACCTTTTCGCCGACCATCAGGGAGAGCGGCACGACCCAGAGCGTCGCGGTGTAGGCGAGCACGCTCGAGCGGCCGGCGGGCAGGCTCTGCATGCCGAGATTGGAAAAGGCGAAGAAGCAGGAAAGCTGCAGCGCCCCCACCGACAGGACGATCGGCCAGTCGGCGCGGTGCGGCCAGGCCAGGCGGCCGAGGCAGGCCAGCAGGATGAAGGCGGTGGTGGCCGACAGCGTTGCACGCGCCGCCGCGAACCACAGCGGTGTCGAGGCTTCCAGGCCGATCTTGATGATCGGCCAGCTGAGGCCAAACAGGATGATGTTGGCGGCGAGCTGCAGCCACGCGATGCGCGCGACGCGCTTGGGGGCCATGCGGGTGACCCCCTAGGCGCGCTTCGCCTTGGCGATCGACAGCGGCTGCGGCAGGCGCGTCAGCATCTCCTTGGGGACGACCTGCCAGAAGCGCTCGACCTCACGATTCCAGTCGTTCAGCAGTCGGGCGCCGAGCGGTGACTTGGTCTCGGCGACATGCTCCTCGACCAGGGTCTTCAGGGCAGCCTCCCAGTGCGGATGGTCGAGGCGCTGCCACACCACCGTCTCGGCATTGACGTTGAGCTTAAAAGCTTCGGCCGGGTCGTAGACGAACGCCATGCCGCCCGTCATGCCGGCGGCGAAATTGACGCCGACCGGACCCAGGATCACGGCGGTGCCGCCGGTCATGTATTCGCAGCCGTTGCAGCCCACGCCTTCGACCACGGCATCGACACCTGAGTTGCGCACGGCGAAGCGCTCGCCCGCGAGACCCGAGGCGAACAGCTTGCCAGCCGTCGCGCCATAGAGAACCGTGTTGCCGATGATAGCGTTGTGCTCGGGCACCAGCGGGCTCGAGATGGTGGGCTTCACCACGATGGTGCCGCCGCTCAGGCCCTTGCCGACATAGTCGTTGGCGTCGCCGAACACTTCGAGCTTCATGCCGCGCACGGCAAAGGCGCCGAGCGACTGGCCGGCCGTGCCGCGCAGCCGCACGGTGACGGTATCGGGCTGCAGACCCGACATGCCGTACTTGCGCGTGATCATGGCGGCCAGCCGCGTGCCGACAGCGCGATGGGTGTTCCGCACGCTGTACTGGAGCTGCATCTTCTCGCGGTGCGTGAACAGAGGCTGGGCGTCGCGGATCATCTGGGCGTCCAGCGTGTCGGGCACTTCGTTGCGCCCTTCGACCGTGCAATGCGCCACTTCGCGGCCGCCGTCGGCGCGCGTCAGCAGTGGGTTGAGGTCGAGGTCGTCGAGATAGCGCGCACCGCGGCTCACCTGCCGCAGCAGGTCGGACCGGCCGACGATCTCGACCAGCGAGCGATAACCGAGCTGCGCCAGGATCTCACGCACCTCTTCAGCCACGAAACTGAAGAGATTGACGACCTTCTCCGGCGAGCCGTCGAACTTGGCGCGCAGCTTCGGGTCCTGCGTGCAGACGCCAACCGGGCAGGTGTTGGAATGGCACTGCCGCACCATGATGCAGCCCATGGCGATCAGCGACGCCGTGCCGATGCCGTATTCCTCGGCGCCCAGCATGGCGGCGATCACCACGTCGCGGCCGGTCTTGATGCCACCGTCGGTGCGCAGCAGCACTTTTTCGCGCAGGCGATTGAGCGTCAGCACCTGGTGCGTCTCCGACAGGCCCATCTCCCAGGGAATGCCGGCATACTTGATGCTGGTCTGCGGGCTGGCGCCGGTACCGCCGCTGTGGCCCGAGATCAGGATCGTGTCGGCCTTGGCCTTGGCGACGCCGGCGGCGATGGTGCCAATGCCCGAGCGCGCGACCAGCTTCACTGTCACGCGGGCCTCGGGATTGATCTGCTTCAGGTCGTAGATGAGCTGCGCCAGATCCTCGATCGAGTAGATGTCGTGATGCGGCGGCGGGCTGATCAGCGTCACGCCGGGCGTGGAATGGCGCAGGCGGGCGATCATCTCGCTCACTTTCAGGCCGGGCAGCTGTCCGCCTTCGCAGGGTTTGGCGCCCTGGGCGACCTTGATCTCGATCTCGCGGCAGTTGTTGAGATATTCCGCCGTGACGCCGAAGCGGCCCGACGCCACCTGCTTGATGGCTGAGGAGGCGTTGTCGCCGTTGGACCGCGGCGTGTAGCGCGCCGGATCCTCGCCACCTTCGCCCGAATCGGACTTGGCGCCGATGCGGTTCATGGCGATCGACAGCGTCTCGTGCGCCTCGGGGCCGAGCGCGCCCAGCGAGATGCCCGGCGCCACCAGCCGCTTGCGCAGCTCGGTGATCGATTCGACCTCGTCGAGGACAACCGGAGCGCGATCGGTCTTGAAGTCGAGCAGGTCGCGCAGGTTGATCGGCGGCAGCTTGCGCACCGCGTCGCTGTACTTGCGGTACTTGGCGTAGGATTCGGTGTTCACCGCATCCTGCAGCATGTGGATGAGCTCGCCCTCGAAATTGTGGCGATCGCCGCCGCGCCGCGATTTGTAGAAACCGCCGATCGGCAGCGCGATCACGTCCTCGTCGAAGGCGCGGCTGTGCTGCTCGGCGATCTTTTCCTGGACGCCGCGGAGCCCGATACCGGAGATGCGCGAGGGCATGCCGGGAAAGAACTCGGCGACCAGCGAGCGCGATAGGCCGACGGCCTCGAAGTTGCAGCCGCCGCGGTACGACGACAGCACCGATATGCCCATCTTGGACATCACCTTGAGCAGCCCTTCGTCCAGTGCCTTCTTGTAGTTGGCGAGGCACTGGCCGAGCGAGAGCTTGCCGAACAGACCGCGCGCATGGCGGGCCGCGATCGTCTCCTCGGCGAGATAGGGATTCACCGACGTGGCGCCGACACCGATGATGACGGCGGCGTAATGCACATCCATGCATTCGCCCGAGCGCACGTTGAGCGAGGTGAAGGTGCGCAGCGATTGGCGCACGAGGTAGGAGTGCACGGCACCCGCCGCCAGGATCATCGGCAGTGCCGCGCGGTCGGAATCGACGTTGGCGTCGGTCAACACGATGTGCAGGCAGCCGCGGCGCACGGCCTCCTCGGCCTCGTGGCAGATCCGGTCGAAGGCCTGGCGCATGGCATCCAGCCCGCCCTTGGGATCGCCACTCTTGATCTCGAATGTGCAGTCGATGCGGGCAGCCGACTCACCCATGTAATGGCGCATCGCCTCGAATTCGGCGTTGAGCACGATCGGCGACTGCAGCGACAGCATTTCGCTCTGCTCGGCGCTTTCGTCGAGGATGTTGCCGAGATTGCCGAGCCGCGTGCGCAGGGTCATGACGTTGCGTTCGCGGAGCGAGTCGATCGGCGGATTGGTGACCTGGCTAAAATTCTGCCGGAAGTAATGGTGCATGCCACGATAGGTGTCTGACAGCACCGCCAGCGGCGCATCGTCGCCCATCGAGCCCACGGCCTCCTTGGCGTCCTCGACCATGGGATGAAGGATCATTTCCAGATCTTCGATCGACCAGCCTGCGGCGAACTGGCGGCGGCGCAGCTCGTCCGGTTCAAAATGCTCGGCGGCTGGTGCGTCCTGCTTGATCAGGGAGTCGAGTTCGACGGTGCGGCCGGTCCAGGCTGCGTAGTCATGGGTGTCCGCGAGCATGTCCTTCAGCTCGTGGTCCTTGTAGAGCTTGGGCTGGTCCATGTCGACGGCCAGCATCTCACCCGGCCCGAGGCGGCCCTTCTCGACGATCTTGGCCTCGTCCTGCGGCACCATGCCGGCCTCGGAACCGGCGATCAGCAGCTCGCCCGACGTCCGCACATAGCGCATGGGCCTGAGCCCGTTGCGGTCGAGCCCGACCAGCGCCCACTTGCCGGCGACGGCGGCGATGGCGGCCGGTCCGTCCCACGGCTCCATGACGCCGTTCACGTAGTTGTACATGGCGCGGTGCTTGGCCGGCACGTTGGGGTTCGACGACGACGCCTCGGGGATCATCATCGACTTGACCATCGGCAGGTTGCGATGGCCGCGCACCAGCAGCTCGAACACGTTGTCGAGGGCGGAGGAGTCGGACGCGTCAGGCTGGATGATGGGCTTCAGGTCCTCGATCGAGCGACCGAAGCTCTCGTGGTCGAGGCGGGCCTCGTGGCTCTTCATCCAGTTGACGTTGCCCAGGATGGTGTTGATCTCGCCGTTGTGCGCCAGCACGCGAAAGGGCTGAGCCAGTTTCCACTGCGGAAAGGTGTTGGTCGAATAGCGCTGGTGGAAGATCGCGAAGCGCGAAGTGAAGCGCTCGTCGAGCAGGTCGGGATAGAAGGCGCTGAGATGCTCGGCCAGGAACATGCCCTTGTAGACAACCGAGCGGCAGCTGAGCGAGCAGACGTAGAACTCGGCGATGCTGGCGGCGATCGCCGCCTTCTCCATGCGGCGGCGCAGGATATAGAGCTGCTTTTCGAACTCGCGGTTGTCGAGCTTCGGGTCGCCGCGGCCGATCAGGATCTGCTCGATCTCCGGCCGCGTCTCGTTGGCCTTCTCGCCGATCGAGGAGATGTCGACCGGCACCTGGCGCCAGCCCAGGATGGTGTGGCCAAAGCGCAGGATTTCGGTCTCGACGATGATGCGGCAGCGCTCCTGGGCGCCGAGGTCGGTACGCGGCAGGAACACCATGCCGACGGCGATGCGGCCGACCTGGGGCTCTTCGCCGCTCGAATCGCGGATATGCTCCTTGAAGAAATCCTGCGGGATCTCGACGTGCAGGCCAGCGCCGTCACCGGTCTTGCCGTCGGCGTCCACGGCACCGCGATGCCAAACGGCCTTCAGCGCATCGATACCGGCCATCACCACGTCGCGCCGCCGCTTGCCGTCCAGCGCCACGACCAGGCCGACGCCGCAGGAGTCGAGCTCCTGCGCGGGGTTGTAGCCGTAGGCGGCGGTGAGCTTCGCGGTTTCGCTCCGGTAGTCTCGGACGAACTCGGCGGCATCGAAGGGACGTGCGGACATGACGTCGGATCCTTGCAAGGAGAACTAGTCGGAGAAGAGCTTGCCGGCCTCGGCCCAATTCTCTTTCTTGATGTCGGTGAGGATGATCTGCACCGCGTCGGGCGTGCAGCCCAGCGCGCGGCAGGTCCCCTCGGTCAGCTCTTTCGCGAGCGCGCGGCGCTGCTCGAGCGTGCGGCCTTCGAACATCTGGACGTTGATCATGGGCATGGCTCTCTCCCCTTTTCAGTTCTTGTGGTTGATGGAAACGTGGCCCGGCTGAGCGGCGATGCGCGCCATCCAGGCGTTGATGCCGGGATACGTCGACAGGTCGAATTCGCCCTCGTGCGCGACGTGCGTGTAGGCATAGAGCGCGATGTCGGCCAGGCCATAGCGCTCGTCGACGAAGAACGTGCGGGTCGCGAGATGCTTCTCCATCACGTCGAGCGCAGCATAGCCCTTCTTCATGATGTCGGGCAGGGCCGCTTCCTGCTGCGGTGTGAGCTTGGTGAAGAAGTGCTTCCAGAAGCGCGCCACGGCGATATAGGGCTCGTGGCTGTACTGCTCGAAGAACATCCATTGCAACGTCCTCGCGCGCGCGAGCCGATCGACCGGCGCGAACGTCGTGCCTTCGGCGAGGTACCAGAGGATCGCGCCCGACTCGAAGAGGAAGGTGCCGTCCTCGAGCTCGAGCGTCGGGATGCGGCCGTTCGGGTTTTTCTTCAGGAACTCCGGCGTGCGCGTCTCGCCCCTCAGGATGTCGCGCTCGATGCGCTCGAACGGTACGCCGAGCTGCGACATCAGCAGCCAGGCCTTGTAGCCGTTGCCCGATCCGGTGAAGTCGTAAATCCTTAGCATCGTCTACTCCGCTGCGATCCGGGCGGCCGCCATCGCCTTGCCCGCGAGGTAGGTGTGGATGCGTTCGGCGGCGTCGCGGCCATCGCGCACCGCCCACACCACCAGCGATGCACCGCGCACGATATCGCCGGCGGCAAACACGCCATCGAGGCTGGTCATCATGCTGCGCCAATCGATGTCCAGCGTGCCCCAACGGGTGACGCCGAGATCGGGCGTGGCCAATGCCTCGGGCAGATCCTCGGGATCGAAGCCCAGCGCCTTCAGCACGAGGTCGGCCTCGACGTTCGTGTGGCTGTTGGGGATCTCCTGTGGCGCCTGACGGCCGGAAGCATCGGGCATCCCGAGATGAATGCGCACCGTCCGCACGTGGCTGACATGGTCCTTGCCGAGGAACGCCTGCGGCGCCGACAGCCAGACGAATTCGACGCCTTCCTCCTCGGCGTGCTTCACCTCGCGCTGCGAGCCCGGCATGTTGGCGCGGTCGCGGCGATAGAGGCACTTCACCGACTTGGCGCCCTGGCGCACCGCCGTGCGCACGCAATCCATCGCGGTGTCGCCGCCGCCCACGACCACGACGTTCTTGCCCTCGGCATGCAGCGCACCCGACTCGATGCCCGGCACCGAATCGCCCAGGCCACTGCGGTTGGAGGCGGTGAGATAGTCGAGGGCTGCCGCGATGCCAGGCAGGCCGACGCCGGGTGCCGCGATGTCGCGCGCCTTGTAGACGCCTGTTGCGATCAGGACCGCGCCATGCCGCCGGCGCAGTTCCTTCATCGAGACGTCGCGGCCGATCTCGCAGTCGAGATGGAACGTGACCTTCGAGTCGCGCAGCAGCTTTTCGCGGCGCTGCACAATGTCCTTCTCGAGCTTGAAGTTGGGGATGCCGTAGATCATCAGACCGCCGACGCGGTCGTAGCGGTCGTAGATCGCGACCTGGTAGCCTTTGCGGCGCAGTTGCTCGGCGGCGGCGAGGCCCGCGGGTCCGGCGCCGATGATGCCGACGCTCTCTGTGCGCTCGCGGCGCGGCCGGATCGGCTTCACCCAGCCCTGGCTCCAGGCGGTGTCGGTGATGAACTTCTCAACCGAACCGATGGTGACGGCGTCGAAGCCCTTCTCGATGACGCAGTTGCCTTCGCACAGGCGGTCCTGCGGACAGATGCGGCCGCAGATCTCGGGGAAATTGTTGGTCGCCGCCGAGAGTTCGTAGGCTTCCTCGAGCCGGCCTTCCGCCGTGAGTTTCAGCCAGTCGGGAATGTTGTTCTGCAGCGGGCAATGGATCTGGCAGAACGGCACGCCGCACTGCGAGCACCGCGCCGCCTGTTCCGCCGCCTTCTCGCGGGCATAGTTGCTGTAGATCTCGTCGAAGTCGCGGCGGCGCTCGGCGGCCGGGCGCTTGTCCGGCATGGCCTGCGACGTTCCGACGAACTTCAGCATCCTTTCGGCCATGACCAAGCCCTCGAACCAATGATGTAATTTTATTACGCAAAGGACGTGCCGCTGGCGTCAAAGCTGCGCGGCCATGGTTAATTCATCACAGATTTAGCCTATGGTCAATATTACTGACCTACTTTTCAGATGAAAAAGAATCTTGAGGCCATGAAAGGAACAAGTCGCGTTGAGCGAGTTAAATATAATACCTAATTAGGACTAATTGCGAAGGCCAATCTATGCCGCCGCGAAGCAGATATTCTAGAGGTCAGGCGGGAGCGTGCTGGTTGTAGCGGCCGCCGACGCGGAAACGGTCCAGGTAAGTCGGCAGGATGGCCTCGGCGGCCGTTCCCTGGATGCCCAGGGCGGCCAGGCCGGGGGCGCCGGGCCGGGCGACATTGTCCTGCGTCAAAAGATCGACCTGATCGTGGGTGAGCGGCGGAACCGGCAGAAATTCGGCAAAGAACCCGGCGATTTTCATCAGCGGGGCCGGCACGCCCAGGATCGGTTTGTCGCGACCGATTTCGCGCAGCACGAGGGCTGCGATCTCGCGATAGGTATAGACGCGCGGTCCGCCCAGCTCGAACACGGTCTTCGCCGTCTCCGGGCGTGCG
>Ga0194051_1000587_pt1 | contig 20577 bp, 18 predicted proteins | sample SepL2320m_MetaG_FD_161275 | JGI IMG/M metagenome (GOLD analysis project Ga0194051, IMG submission 161275) | Anoxic zone freshwater microbial communities from boreal shield lake in IISD Experimental Lakes Area, Ontario, Canada - Sep2016-L239-20m | ecosystem: Environmental > Aquatic > Freshwater >... | reverse complement strand
CGGGCGGTTTGCGCTCGAACATCGAGTTTTGGGGCCCGGGGGCCGACGGGGTACCGCGCACCTGGATGGACCCGCGCACGGCACTCGCCGACCGCTTCACCGTGATCACCATGGACCAGCGCAACGCCGGCAAGTCGGTGGCCGACGTGAAGCCCGACCATGGCTGGCACACCCTCGCCGCCGATCACCTGGCGCTGATCGATCATCTCGGATTCGGGAAGTTCCACGTCATGGGCGGCTGCATCGGCGGCAGCTACTGCTTCGAGGCGATCGAGCAGGCGCCCGACCGCGTGGCGGCGGCGGTGCTGCAGAACCCGATCGGCCTGCACGAGAACCGCGACACCTGGGACGCCGCGGTAAAAGGCTATGGCGAGACCGTACGGGCGCGCGATCCGGCGATCCCGCAGTCGACCATCGACAGGTTCGGCCACAATATGTTCGGCAACGATTTCGTCTTCTCCGTCACCCGCGACTTCGTGAAGGCCTGCAAGACGCCGCTGTTCCTGCAGCCCGGCAACGACAAGCCGCATCCCGGCCCGACCAGCGACGAGATCGCAGCGCTCGCGCCCAACATCGTGGTCCAGAAGGACTGGCGCGGCCCTGAATTCCTGGCGGAGTCGATCAAGCGCGTCGGCGCATTTCTGGAGAAGCACACGCCAGCGTGAGAGTGCTTCGCTGGGGGCGCGCGACTCCAGTCGCGCGTCTTCGTTGATCACAGAGATGATCGCGCCACTTCAGCGCGGAGGTTACTCCGCCCGCAGAGCCGCGCGCCCCCAGCAAATGATCCGGGCTAGGGCTCTCTCTTCGTATTCTCGCGCACCCACTTGCGGGCTTCGCGGAGACTGGTGAAGACCTTCACCGGCCGCTCCTCGCTCGTGAGCTCGGCGAACTTATGGGCCTGCTCGCCGCGCTTGGGATCGACGACGAAGGCCAGCGGGCCGCGGGACGTGGCCTTGGGGTCGGCGCGCATGAAGGCGGCAATGGCCGCCATCCGGTTCTCGTCGATCGGCGAACTCCCCGCCGTGGTGTCGATGATCTTGCCGTAGGCCTGCCGGCCGGTCTTCAGGAACTCGCGTGCCAGCTCCATGATGTCCTCGGGTGTGGCCTCGCCCAGGACGGCGGCAATCACGAGTCGGTCGAGATCGGAAATGGCGAGATGGATCGGCATGGGCTCAGGAAAATCCCGTTCGAAGGAATGTCGCTCGATAGCTCGGCACCATGTTACGGAGCTTTGGCTCCCCTTCCAACCGTCAGCGTCGCGGTTGGATCCTCGAAATTTCGTCGAGCCATCTCCGGGCGGTGTGGAGGCTGTTGAAAACCTTTACTGGCCGCTCGTCCGTCGTGAGTTCGGCGAATTTTTCGGCGACCGGGCTCCCCGCGGAATCGACGACGAAGGCCAGCGGCCCGCGGGCCGGCGCACCGGGATCGGCCCGCAGGAGCGCGGTAACCGACGCCAGTTCAGCGTCGTCCATCGCCAGGACTCCCGCCGTGATATTGATGATCTTGCGATAGTGAATCATGTCGGCTTCCGTGAACTGACGCGCCAGGTCCAGAAAGTCGCTGCCCGTGGCCTCGCCAATGACGACGACCATCACAAGTCGGTCGAGACGGGAGATGTCGAGATGGACCGGCATGGGCTCCGCGAAACGTCGGCCGGCAACACAGCACCGGTTCACGCGAAGCTATCGCATATTCACGGCGCTTTGTACCTTGCGACTCGCACGCAACGGGTGGCGCCGGCCCTGCTTCAACCCAGGCCCGGGAACACCACGTCGGTCAGGACCGCTATATTGACGCGGCTCTGCTCCCGGCCGGGCTTGCGGTAGTTGCCGCAATTCATCGCCACGACGAGGTCGAGTCCGGGAAAGACATAGAGTCTCTGGCCGCCCCAGCCGATGCCGCCGAACCAGTACTGCCGCTGGCCATCGACCATGCTGTCATAGATGTACCAGTGATAGCCGTAGCTGCGCGCGTCCTCGATCTTGATGACGGGCGTGGTGATGCGCTTCACCCAGTCGGCGGGCACGACCTGCCGGCCCTGCCAGACGCCGCCGGCGAGTGCCAGCTCGCCCAGCTTCAGCATGTCGCGCGGCAGCAGCCGGCAGCCCGACGCGGCGCGCGGCTCGCCATCGGCGCTGATCGCCCATTCGCTGGGGCCGAAGCCCATCGGATCGAACAGCACGCGCCGCGCATAGGCCGGCAGCTTCTCGCCCGTGCCCTTGGCGATCAGCCGTCCGAGGATGGCGGTCGCGGCGCCGCAATAGGTCCACTTGGCGCCCGGCTCGCCCACGATCGGTAATCCGAGGATGAAGCGGAAGCGGTCGGATGCCGCCTCCATCGCGATCTCGCTGTTGCGCAGATCGCTGCCGTAGGGAACCGTGAGTTCGTCCCACTCGAGGCCCATCGTCATGCTGAGCACGTGGGCGATCGTGATCTTGTCGCGGCCGGGCTGTCGGGCGAGGTCGGCATATTCGGGGAACTGCTCGTAGAGCTTGGCCTCCGGCGGCGGCACCTTGCCCTGGGCGAGGGCAATGCCATAGGCGAGACCGACCACGCTCTTGGACACCGACCGGAGATCGTGCAGCACCTCGGGCCCGAAGGTGACGGTGTCGCCGGTGTTGCGCGATATATCCTCGTTGATGCCCTTTCCGTAGTGCTCGAACAGCAGCTTGCCGCCCTTCGAGACCAGCAATGCGTCCAGGCCGCTCACCTTGCCGCTCTGCTCGGCCACGGCGAGTCGCTGCTGGAAATCGTCGGCGGCGAAGGCACGGCGCGCGGGGATGCTCAGGAAAGGCGTGGCCACGAGTCCGGCTCCGAGGACGGTCAACAGATGGCGGCGGTCGAGAAGGCTCATCAATTCATACTCCCCAGGATGATGCGCGCGCGCACCTATTGCCCCTGGAATGAACCCAAGCAGTTTCACTGTCGTTTCGCCGAAGTAAAGTTGTGTAAACGCAGCCGCTACGCGTCCTGCCAGTTGAAGGGCAGCGGCGCTTCGCGAAAGGCAAACCGATCGAGGTGGCGGGCGACCGCCCCCTTGAGCCCCTCGAGCTGGCCGGGCGAACTCGCTTCAAGGCGACATTCGATCGCGCCGTCGAGCGCCCGCAACTCCAGGGTCGCGTCGCCCGGCCAGTCGGCGCCCCGCGCATTGCGCGGGAAGGTGACCGTGCCCGTGGTCTCGTCGAATTCGACGGCAAGGTTGTGGCTCCAGTGCTTGCAAAGCTGCTGGAGGTAGCGGCTGGCGTGCGCGGTCGGCACGCTCGCCTGGCTGATGTTGGGGCTGTTGATGGTCATGTGATCCTCACAGGCGCTCGATCTTCTGCGCGGCGTCGTCGAGGATCGAGGCCACCTGGTGAAGCGTCTCGGTCTTGACCTCGCCGCTTTCGAGGCGGGAGATCAGCACCATCTTGAGGTTCTGCATGGCGCGCCGGATCGGGCCGCCGTCGCTGCGTTCGCGCTGCGTGGCGAGTTCGGCGAGGCGGGCGAACAGCGCCTCGATTTCGTCTTTCTTGGCCGCCAGTTGCGCGCTGCCGTCGGCGGTCACCGCGAACGCCTTGCGCGCGCCGTCGGAAGCCGCCTCTTCGATCTGCCCCATGTCCTGCAGCAGGGTGAGCGTCGGGTAAACGACGCCGGGGCTCGGCACGTAAAACCCGCCGGTCAGATCCTCGATGGCGCGGATGAGTTCGTAGCCGTGCCGCGGCTGGTCGGCGATCAGTTTCAGCAGGACCAGGCGAAGTTCGTTGGAGTCGAAGACCCGGCGGCGGCGGCCGCCCCGGCCTTCTTCGGGCCCGCGCCAGTCGCCATGCCCGAAGCCGTGGCGGCCGCCGCGGGGGCCGAAATGGTGCCCTGGATGGTCCTCGTGCCGGCCGTGGCCATGACCGCGACCATGAGAATGATGAGAAGAGTGCATTGAGTGCCTCGATGTATGTTTAGACATATCTAAGATATATCTTGATGCAATCAAAAATCAAGACGCTCACCGCAAATGCCACATTTTTTCCTTATTTCCAGATTTTCGGCACGACCCTGCTGCAGTGCGAGTCAGTGGCCAGCGACGGATGTGCCTACAGGCGACGCTTCATTCGATTACCTCGTCGGCCGCGGCGAGGATCGTCGGCGGCAGCGCGATGCCCTGCGCGCGGGCGGTCTTGAGGTTGACGACGAAATCGAACTTGGCCGGCGCCTGCACCGGGAGGTCGGCCGGCTTGGCGCCCTTGAGGACGCGGTCGACATAGGCGGCGGCGCGCCAGTACTGGTCGGCGGAGTCGGGGCCGTAGGACAGCAGCCCGCCTTCGACGGCGAGATAGGCGAAAGGATAGACCGCCGGCACGCGGTGGCGCGCGGCCGCGGCGATGATCGCCGTACGATTGAGCGTCGTGAAGACGTCGGGCATGACGGCGAGGCTGGCGTTACCGGCGAGGGCGGCGATCGTGGCGTCGATGGCGGCCGGCTCGCGCACCGCGGCGCGGACCAGCGTCACGCCGAGCAGCGCCGCGGCCGCCTCGAGCGCCGGCAGGAAGACCGAATGCGGCGCGGTCTCGGGATTGTAGATCACGGCGATGCGCTGCAGGTCGGGCGTGATCTCCTTCAGGAGTTGCATCCACTTGCCGGCCATGGCGGCATCCATGTTGCTGAAGCCCGTGATGTTGCCGCCGGGTTTCGACAGGCTGGCGACGAAACCGTCGCCCACCGGATCGGAGACAACGGCGAAGACGATGGGGATGGTCCGCGTCGCCTGCTGCAGTGCCCGCGTCGGCGGCGTGTTGGTGCTGAAGAGCACCTCGGGCGCCAGGCTCACCAGTTCAGCCGCCTGGACGCGGATGCGCGCCAGGTCGCCGCCGCCCCAGCGCAAATCGATGCGGAGGTTGCGGCCCTCGATCCAGTTCAGTTCCCGGAGTGCCTCACGGAACTTCCTGATCCCGCTCTGCCCGATCTGATCGCTTTCCGCGGCGCCCAGCAGCACGGCGATGTGGCGGGTGGCGCCGGCAGGTTGCGCGTACGCCGGAAAGGCAGCACTCGCCGCGGCGCCTGCCACGGCGAGGAAGCGTCGCCTTCTCATTAGAACCGTCGTCGGCTGGCGAACCGTCGTCGACTGGAGGGCAATAAAGGCGTGTCGTCTCATCCCAATCCTATTTCGATGCAGGCCTTCATTTGCAGTGCAGATCACCATACGCGAGCGTGGTGCAGGCACAAAGCCCGCACGGTCCGACGGTCCGCCACCGAATAGGCCTATTGACACCTATCATACGTTCCTATAAATCCTATCCATGCCGGCGATTTCCGGCGGAAAGGAAACTGGAACCATGTCGAACCAACCCTGGCATCGAGGCACCCCCGAACGCGATCCGGCCGAACTGGCCGAGGAATCGGCGCGCCGCCGCTCCGAGAAGGCGCTTGAAGACTGGGCCCGCAAGCCGATGACCTACAATCCAATGAACAATCCGCCGGGCGGCCCGCAGCCGCAGGCGGCGACCGGCGCGCCGGTCGACAAGCTCACCCCGGCGCTGGAGCGCGCGCTCGCCAATCCGAAGCGCCTGAACACGCCCGGCCGCCAGCAGGCCGCCTTCCTGCGCCAGGTGCCACGCTATGCCACGATCGCCGAGGCCGCCGCCGCCGCCGGCGTCAACCGCGGCACGCTCTATCGCTGGCGTGCCCGCGATCCGCGCTTCGCTGCCAAATGGGATACTGTCGTCGCCCGCCAGGCGGCGGAGGCCGCCGACAGCATCGCGCTCCAGGCCAACACGATCGACATCCAGCCGGTGTTCTATCGCGGCAAGCAGATCGCCGAGCGGCGAAAGGTCAACACGCGGCTGCTGATCCACGTCCAGAACCGCCGCGATATCGATCGCCGCCGCGCCGAGGACCGCGCCGAGCAGCGCAAGCTGATCCTGCTGAGGGCCGAACTGGCCGAGCGGAGTCTTAAAATTCGACAGGCGGCGACTCCTGTCGCCGCACCGGCCATGCCGGAAATGTGCAGCGAAGACCTGGGCTTAGCGGCTGCGGCGTGACTCCGGAAACCGCGCAAGAAGCGTGACTCCGTTGCAGCCTCAACAAGGCATCTGGTCTTCGGACCGCGAGGCTCCAGCCCCGCTCAGGATCCTGAGCGGGGCTGGAGCCCCGCGGTCCGCTGAGTCAGTTCCCCTTCAGGATCTTCGCCGCGGCATCGGCGAAGACCTGGCAGCCCAGCACGATGTCTTCATCGGCGGTGTTCTCGGTGAAATGGTGCGAGATGCCGCCGATCGAGGGCACGAACATCATCGCGGCGGGGATTTTCAGCCCGATCACCTGCGCATCGTGGCCGGCGCCGGACGGCATGCGGACATGCTTCTCCGGCGCGTGCACGACGGCCGACTCCTCGATCGCCTCGAGGAAGCGTTCGTCCATCAGCAGCGGCTTGGTGCGCGAGAGGTTGACGCAGTCGACGGTGCAGGGACCCTTCTTCTGGTGATCGGCGACGATCTCCATCAGCTTGGCCTCGAAGGCCTGCAGAACCTTGGTGTCGGCATCGCGGAACTGCAGGATCATCTCGGCCTTGCCGGGAACGATCGCGGGCGCGCCGGGCTCGATCGACATCTTGCCGACGGTCCAAACGCTGCGCGGACCGGAGACCGCGGGAAACTTGTCCATCACGTCGTTGTAGAGCCGCATCATCGCCACGCCGGCATCCTTGCGGATCGGCATGGGTGTCGTGCCGGCATGGTTCTGGATGCCGCCGAAGGTGAGGCGGAACTGCATGATGCCGACGATCGCTGTGACGATGCCGATGCGCTTGCCGCTCGCTTCCAAGAGGCCGCCCTGCTCGATGTGCGCCTCGAGATAGCCGCGGTACCTTCCCTCTTCCAGGTGCTCGCGCGGCGTCTTGTCGAGGCCGGCGGCCTTCAGCGCCTCGCGCATCGGCGTGCCCTCGTCGCGGTGCTTGGCCTTGTCGATGTCGGCCTCGGAGAACAAGCCGACGAACGAACGGCTGCCGGTCATCTGGCCCCAATGGCCCTCCTCGTCGGCCCACGAGGCGACGTCGACGGCGAGATGCGCCGTCTCGGGATCCTCGGCGAGCGCGCGGGCCACTTCGAGGCCGTAGATCACGCCCATCACGCCGTCGAGCCAGCCGCCGCGCGGCTGGGTGTCGGAATGCGAGCCCATCAGCAGGCGCGGCCCGGTCTTGGGACTCTTGCCGATCACGGTGCCGATGCCGTCGATCACCGGTTCGAGACCGGCCTCTTTCATGCGGCCCGCCAGCCAGTGCCGGCTCTCGACGTCCTGCGGCGAGAGGTGCGGGCGATGCACGCCGGTCTCATAGCGGCCAAAATCGGCGATGCGGCGCAGGTCGGCGAGCAGACGTTCACCGTTGATCTTCGGCATGTCGAGCACCTTCACCAGCGGCCCATCCTTCGAGACGCGTCCCTGCGGGCCGCTCCTCAGGATGAGGAATTAAGAACACAAATACCTCACCCTGAGGAGGTGCGAAGCACCGTCTCGATCCGGGCGGGGTCACCCCCGCCCTTTGGTGGGCTGCAACACGCATCAATCCAAATGCGCCGCGACCCATGCGGCGATGGAGAGCAGGCGGTCGTCGGCGTGGCGCAGGCCGACGAGTTGAAGGCCGAGCGGCAGGCCCTTCGCGCCCTTGCCCGCGGGAAGAGTAACGCAGGGCGTGTGGGCGAGCGTCCAGATCGAGTTGAAGACGGGATCTCCGGTGGCAGCGATGCCCTCCGGCGCTTCGCCTGGAGCGCTGGCGGTCAGCAGCACGTCGACCTTGTCGAACAGGGAATCGAAATGGGCGCGGAAACCGACGGCCTGGCGCTGGGCCGCGGCATAGCGTTCGAACGGCACGGCGAGGCCGCGCTTCATCGGCCCGTCCATCAGCTCGCGGCTCACCTTGTCGGGATTGCGCAGCCGCTCGTCGGCGTAGTTGCGCACGCTCTCCCAGCCGGTGATGGCGGCGTGGTCGTCGATGATGTCCTTGTAGGCCGGCGCGAAAGCGACATCCACGATGCTGGCGCCCTTGGACGAGAGCAGCGTCGCGGCGCGGTCCAGCAGCGCCACCGTGTCGGGTTCCGCCTTGTCCCAGACCGGCGTGCGGCAGAAGCCGATGCGCGGTGCGCCCGCCTTGCGCTCGATATGGACCGGCGGAAGCTTGAGCACGGCGCCCCGGAACAGCGCGATGTCGTCCAGCGTGCGTGCCATAAGGCCCAGCGTGTCGACCGAGTGGCACTGCATCTTTATGCCGACGCGGTTGAAATCACCGTAGGTCGGTTTGTAGCCGATCACGCCACAGTAGGCCGCGGGCCGGATCACCGAGCCGCCGGTCTGCGTGCCGAAGGCGAGCGGCACCTGGCCGTCGGCCACCGCAGCGGCCGAACCGGACGACGAGCCGCCCGGCGTGTGGGCGGGGTTGTGCGGGTTGGTGGTCGGGCCGGGATGGCGATTGGCGAACTCGGTCGTCACCGTCTTGCCCAGGATCACGGCGTTCGCCGTCCGGCAGAGCGCCACGCAGGCCGCATCGCCGAACGGGACCTTGCCTTCGAAGATCGGCGAGTTGTGGCCGGTCGGCATGTCGTACGTGTCGATGATGTCTTTGATGCCGACGGGAATGCCGCGAAGAATTCCGCCCTTGGCGGCATCGGCCGCCTTCGCCTGGGCGATCGCCAGCGCCGGATCGAGAAAGGCCCAGGCCTTCACGGTGGAGTCGCGCTCGGCGATGCGGTCGAGGCAATCGCGCACCAGTCTTTCGGAGGTGAGCGTGCCCGCCTCGATGGCGGCAACCGCTTCGGTGGCGGAAAGCGGCTTCATGCGAGCGCTCCCTTCACCCAGGCAGCGATATCGAGCAGGCGGGCATCCTCATGCTGACGGCCGACCAGTTGAATGCCGATGGGCAATCCGGCCGGGCCCTTGGCGAACGGCAGCGTCACGCACGGCATCCAGAGGTAGGTCCACAACAGGTTGAACGTTGCATCGCCGGTTCGTTCCAGCCCGAGCGGCGCCTCGCCCTTGGCCGGCGCCGTCAGGATGACGTCGATGTCGTCGAACAGCGCATCGACGGCGGCGCGGCCGGTGTCGCCCAGTTTGCGGGCAGCGACCCAGGTCGCGTAGTCGATCTTCGATCCGGCTTCGAGCTTGTCCTTCTTGAGGCTCTCGCTCAGCAGATGCGGGAAACGCCGCGCCTCGTCGGCATGGGCGCGCGGACCGTCGAAGGCCGACAGGGTCTTCTGGCCCTCGCTCATGTCACGCACCGGCGCCGGCAGCTCGATCTCCGTCATCTGGGCGCCCGCCTTGGCGAGCGCGGCAGCCGCATCGTTCACCGCCTTGGTGCCCTCGGGCGAAAGCTCGTCGCGGTGATGGGTGAAGCAGACGGCGATGCGCGGCGGCGTGCCGAGCTTGCCGATCGGCTTAAAGGGGATCGCCATCAGGGCGGCGCGGAACAGCGCGATGTCTTCGACGCTGCGGGCATAGGCGCCGATCGTGTCGAGCCATTCGGTGTTGGCCTTCATGCCGGCCGTCGGGAAGTGGCCGTAGCTCGGCTTGTAACCAACGACGCCGCAGAAGGCCGCCGGCCGGATCACCGAGCCGCCGGTCTGCGTGCCGGTGGCGAGCACGATCTGGTAGTCGGCCACGCCCGCGGCCGAGCCCGACGACGAGCCGCCCGGCGTGTGGGCGGGGTTGTGCGGGTTCTTGGTCGGGCCAGGGAAGCGGTTGGCGAACTCCGTGGTCACCGTCTTGCCCAGCAGGATCGCGCCGGCGTCCCTGGCCAGCGCAATGGTGGCGGCGTCGGCGAGCGGCTGATGCGTCTTGTAGATCGGCGAGCCGTAGGTCGTCGGCTGGTCGTGCGAATCGATGATGTCCTTCACGCCCATCGGTATGCCGTGCAGCACCCCCTTGCGTGGACCGCGATCGAGCACCTTGGCGCGTTCGAGGGCAGCGTCGCGGGCGAGATGCGACCAGGCGAGCACATCGCCGTCGCGTTGATCGATGCGGTCGAGGTGAGCGCGGACGATGGCCTCGGCGGTCACGGCGCCGGAGTCGATCTGTCGGGCGAGTTCGGTGGCGGTGAGCGTATTCGGCGCGGCCATGGTCGCCATCATGGCAGCAAGAAGCATGCCGCCATAGTGCTGGCGCGCTTCATGCTTCGTGCAACGGAACTCTGGAGGTTCCGCATGCTCACCCGTCGCGCCGCCCTTCTCGCCAGCGCCGCCATCCCTATTGCTGCCACCGTCCCCGGCGGCGCCCCCGCCAATGCCCAAGCACCCCAGCAGCAACAGACGCTGCGCATCGCCATGACGGTGGGCGACATTCCCGCCACCGATGGTGCGCCCGACCAGGGCACCGAAGGCATCCGCTTCATGGGCTATACGCTCTACGACCCGCTGATCATGTGGGATCTGAGCTCCGCAACCGAGCCCGCCAAGTTGGTGCCCGGCCTTGCCACCAAGTGGTATCAGGACCCGGCCGATCCGACGAAATGGATCTTCGAGCTGCGCCAGGGCGTAAAATTCCACGACGGCTCGACCTTCAACGCTGACGCGGTGATTTTTAGCATCGACCGCGCGCTCGACGACAAGTCGCCCGCGTTCGACCGGCTTGGCCGCGGCATGCTGATCGCCGCGCTGTGGCCGCTCGTGGGCTATCGCAAGATCGACGACTACAAGGTCGAGCTGCAGACCAAGGGCGTCGATACCGTGATGCCCTCGCTGCTCAATCGCTTCCCGATCGCGAGTCCGGCCAACTTCGAGAAGGTTGGCAAGGACTGGCAGGCCTATCGCAAGTCGCCGTCCGGCACCGGCCCGTGGAAGATGAAGGCGTGGACGCCGCGCGAGCGCGCCGAGCTCGAGCGCAACACCGAGTATTGGAACAAGGACCGCATCCCCAAGATGGAGCGCATGGTGGTGCTGCCGATCCCCGATGCCTCGACGCGCACCGCAGCGCTTCTCAGTGGCCGCGTCGACTGGATCGAATCGCCCGCGCCCGATGCGCTCGACAGGCTGCGCGCCGCCGGCTGCAAGATCGAAACCAACGCCATCCCGCACATGTGGCCCTATGCGCTCAGCATGCTGCCCGGCGCACCGACCGCAGACATCCGCGTGCGCAAGGCGCTCAACCTCGCGGTCGATCGCGACGCGCTGGTGAAGCTGCTCAATGGCCTCGCCGTGCCGGCCGTCGGCTGCGTGCCGACCGACCATCCGTGGTTCGGCAATCCGACCTTCAAGATCAGGTACGATCCCGCCGAGGCCAAGAAGCTGCTGGCCGAGGCGGGCTATGGGCCGGCCAAGAAGCTCAAGATGAAGATCGCGATCTCGACCTCGGGCTCGGGCCAGATGTATCCGCTGATCATGAACGAGTTCATCCAGCAACAATTCGCCGAGGTCGGCGTCGATCTCGAATTCCAGGTGATGGACTGGAACGCGCTGGTCAACCTCGCGCGCCTCGGCGCCAAGTCACCGGAGGGATCGCAGTTCAATGCGATCAACTCGAGCTACAACACGATGGATCCGCACAACGCCTTCATGCGCTTCGTCGACAGCCAGCAGATCCCGCCCAAGGGCTCGAACTGGGGCTACATCAACTATCCCGAGTTCGACGCGCTGGCGGCCGAAGCACGGCGCACCTCGGATCCGAAGGAGCTCGACAAGGTCTTAGCCAAGATCAACACGCTCATGGTCGATCAGGCGGTGTTCGTCTGGTTCGTCCACGACGTCTGGCCGAACGCCATCTCGGCCAAGGTCAAAGGCTACGTGCATCCCAAGAGCTGGTACGTCGACTTCTCACCGGTGACGGTCAGTTAGAGGCGGGCGGATAGCGCCTGCCAGACCCGCTCGGGCGTTGCCGGCATGTCGATCGCCTCGACGCCAGCAGGCCGGAGCGCATCGAGGATGGCGGCCATGATCGTCTGCGGGGCCGCGATACAGCCCGCCTGCCCCGAGCCCTTGACGCCCAGCGGATTGGCCGCGGTCGGCCGCTCGATCAGGTCGATGTCGAATGAGGGAAAGTCGTCGGCGCGCGGCAGCGCATAGTCCATCAGCGAGCCGCTCAGCAGCTGGCCGGACTGCGGATCGTAGACGGTGTGCTCCGTCATCGCCTGGCCGATGCCTTGCGCGATACCGCCCTGCACCTGGCCCTCGGTCAGCATCGGGTTGATGAGGCGGCCATAGTCGTCGACCACGGTGTAGCGCAGCAGGTCGCACCTACCGGTCTCGGGATCGATCTCAACCTCGGCCACGTGACAGCCGCTCGGGAAGGTGAACACGTCGGTGATGTTGAGCACGTGCTCGCCCAGTCCCGGCGTCATGCCCTCGGGCAGGTTCGCAGCATCCTGGGCGCTCTCCGCCAGCGCCTTGAGATCAATGCCACGGTCGGTGCCGCGCACGGTGAAGCGGCCCATGTCATAGTCCAGAGCATCCCCCGACGCCTGCAGGAGATGCGCCGCCAGCCGCCGCGCCTTCGCCAACGCCGCGTCCATCGCCTTCACCAGCGCGGCACCGCCCATGTGCATCGACCTCGCGCCGCCATGGCCCGCGCCGCTCTTCACCTGACGCGTATCGGCCTGCACATAGCGGAAGGCGCCGATCGGCAGGCCGAGATGCTCGGAGGCGATCTGCGCAAACGACGTCTCGTGGCCCTGGCCGTTGGACTCGGTGCCGAGCGCGATCATCACCGAGCCGTCCGGTTCGAAGCGGACTTCGGCGCCTTCGTTGGGCGCCCCGCGCGAGGTTTCGAGGAAGCAGCCGACGCCGATGCCAAGCAGCCGGCCCCGCGCCTTGGCCGCCGCGCGCCGGGCCTCGAAGCCTTTGGTATCGGCGCGCACCAGGGCGGCATCGAGATTGGCGACGAAGCCGCCCGAGTCGATCGTCAGGCCCATGGCGGTCTTGTGCGGGAACGCGGCGATCAGGTTCTGCCGCCTCAAGTCAGCCGGGTCGCGGCCGATCACGCGCGCCGCCGCCTCGATCGCCCGCTCGGTGATGTAGTTGGCCTCGGGCTTGCCGGCGCCGCGGTAGGCGTCGACCGGCACGGTGTTGGTGAAGGCACCGCGCACGTCGACAGCGATGGCTGGGATGTCGTAGACGCCGCCGTGCGCCGTCGAAGCGGCGATGGCCGATGCGCCGGGTCCGTTGCCTGAGAGATAGGCGCCGAGGTTGGCGACCATGGCGATGTCGAGCGCCAGGATGCGACCCGTCGGGTCGAGCGCGATCTTCGCCGAGGCCTCGATGTCACGGCCCTGCGCGCCCGACACGAACTCCTCGGCGCGGTCAGCGATCCAGCGCACCGGCCGGCCGAGCTTGCGCGCCGCCCACAGCAGCAATACCCATTCGGGATAGAGGAAGTTCTTCATCCCGAAGCCGCCGCCGACATCGGGTGCATGAAGCTGGATGCGGTCGAGCGGCACCTTGAAGACGAACTCGGCGAGCTGGCGGCGGATGCCGTGCAGCCCCTGCCCCGTCAGTTCGAGGTCCATCGTGTCGGTCGCGGCGTCATAGCGGGCGATGCCGGCACGCGGTTCGAGCGGCACCACGATGACACGGTTGTTCATGACCTCGATGGCGACGACGTGGGCCGCATCCTTCATTGTCTGCGCCACGGCCGCGTGGTCGCCCTTCTGGAGATGGAAGGCGAGATTGCCCGGCGCCTGATCCCACAGCGCCGGTGCGCCGTCCGCGAGTGCCGTCCTGCCGTCAACGACGGCGGGCAGCGGCTCGTAGTCAACCTCGATCAGTTCGGCCGCCTCGCGCGCGGCCTCGAAGCTGTCGGCCGCGACGAAAGCCACCGGATCGCCGACGTGCCGCACGCGTCCATCCGCCAGCGCCGGGCGCGGCGGTATGATCAGCGGCTTCACCGCCGCCAGGCAAGGCAAGGGACCCAGGCCGTCCGCCGCCAGATCGGCCGCCGTGGCGACCAGGCGCACCCCGGCCAGCGCGGCGGCCGGCGCGACATCGATCCGCTTGATCAGTGCATGGGCATACGGTGAGCGCAGCACGTAGGCGTGCAGCGCCCCGCCCGCGTCGATGTCCTCGACATAGCGACCACGCCCCAGCAGGAAGCGGGCGTCTTCCAGACGGCGGACGGACCGCCCGATGCGTTTGTCGTCGTGTTCATCGTTCATGGTCTTTTGTCGCGCACTTCAGGCTGTGGAGTCACGTCGGATAAGATCCGGCTGGCCATCATGCTCGAGCAGCGTCTGCACGAGCTTGCGGAACTGCGTCGGGCCGGCATCGAGACTGGTCGGCAGCATGCGGCGCGCGAGATCGAGATCGATCAACTTCTGCTGCGCCTCGATGATCGCCTTGTCCTCGTTGAAGGCCGCCTCGACGACGGCAAAGAGCCGGCCGACCCGATCCTGGTCGATGTCGGCGCTGCGCGCACCGGCGGCGTAGAAGTAGCGCGACGTACGATTGCTCATAGGCGTCACGGCCTGATCGTCGTAGCGCAGGAAGAGCGGCAGCTCCGACGGCGGCGCGCCCTTGCAGCGCGCGGCCGTTCCGACCGGATAGAAGGAAGTGCGCAGCAGGAAGATACCGGGGAACAGGAAGTCGTAGCTGTTCCACAGGTCGAGCGCCTCGCCCCAACGCTTCATGAAGCCCCGCGATGGCTGGCTACGCAGCCAGCGTTCTACGCGCAAGCCCCGCTCCAGCGGCAGAATGCGCGGCCGCTCGTCGGCCCATTGCGGCATGTCGAGGCCCAGCGTCTTCTCGTGCGCGAAGCTCAGATGGGAGAGGTCGAGCAGGTTGTCGTCGATCAAAAGATAGTGCGCGGCGTAGTCCATCTGGCCGCTTTGCATGCAATAGGCGGGATCGTCGAGCCGCACCGAGTCGGGGATCGACGCCGGATCGGCCAGGGCCGCGTTGCCCATCCAGACCCAGATCCAGCCGCCGCGCTCGACAGCGGGATAGCGCCGCACGAAGGCGCTTTGCGGAATGAGCTTCTGGCCGGGGATTTCCACGCAGCGTCCGTCCGGCGCGAACTTCAGCCCGTGATACATGCAGCGCAGGTCGTCCTGTTCGAGCCGGCCCATGGAGAGCGGCGCGAAGCGGTGGCAGCAGCGATCCTCCAGCACCACGACCTCGCCATCGGCCTTGCGGTAGAGCGCCAGCGGCTGCTCGATGACGAGGCGGGCCTCGATGCGGCCGGCCGCCAGGTCATGCGACCAGCCGGCGACATACCAGGCGTTGTTGACCCACATATGATCCTCCCGGACCCTTTCGCCGAATCCTCTCGTTGCCGGCCAGCATACACCATTGACGAACCGGGGCGACCGTCCGACGCTTAGCGCCTGTGGCTCACGCCCCCTACACCGGAGGAACCATGATCGATCTGCATTACTGGCCGACGCCCAACGGCAAGAAGGTCACCATCCTGCTCGAAGAACTGGGCATGCCCTACAAGATCGTCCCCGTGAACATCGGACGCGGCGATCAGTTCAAGGACGAATTCCTCGAGATGAATCCCAACCACCGCATGCCGGTGATGGTCGACCACGCACCGACAGGTGGCGGCAAGCCGATCATCATCTTCGAGTCGGGCGCCATCATGATGTACATCGCCGAGAAGGGCGGGAAGTTCTATCCGCAGGATGTCCGCACCCGTTACGACGTGAACCAGTGGCTGATCTGGCAGATGGCCAACCAGGGACCGAAGTCCGGCGAGTGCGGCCACTTCCGCCGCGTCGATCAGGAGAAGGAAGGCGACCAGAAATACGCCATCACCCGCTTCACCGACGAAGTGAACCGCCTCTACGGCGTGCTCAACAACCGGCTCCACAAGCACAAGTATCTCGCCGGCGACCAGTACACGATCGCCGACATGATCTGCTATCCGTGGACCATCAACTGGAAGTTCCAGGGCCAGGACATCGAGGAATTCAAGTACTTCAAGCGCTGGTTCGAGGAGTTGGGGGCTCGCCCGGCAGTGCAGAAGGGCATGGCCGTCGGCGCCGATCTCTCGGTCGAACGCGACAAGCTGCCGCCCGAGGAACAGGCCCGCATCCGCAAGATGATGTACAACCAGCGCGCCCGGCCCGTTCCTGCGTAAACGAGGGCCTGCGTAAAGAGGGCCGGCGTAGGCGACTGCATTGCTGGCTTGCCCGCGGCGCGTTGGTCCGCGGATGGCTGGCTGATATGGTGCGACCATGAGTGACAACACCATGGCGGCGGGCGTCGCGCCCGCCGCGGCACCGGCGACCACCGCTGCCATATCGGCTTCTGCCAACAGCACGACCTTCGCGGTCATCCTCTCGCTCAGCTTCTGCCACCTGCTGAACGACATGATGCAGTCGCTGGTGCCGGCGCTCTATCCGATCCTCAAAGATTCATACGCACTGAGTTTCGGCCAGATCGGCCTGATCACGCTCGCCTTCCAGTGCACCGCTTCGATGCTGCAGCCGGTCGTGGGCATGTACACGGACCGCAAGCCCCAGCCCTATTCCCTGATGGTCGGCATGGGCTTCACCCTGGTCGGCCTGCTGCTGATGTCGCGGGCGAACACCTATCCGCTGATCCTGTTCGCCGCCGCCCTGATCGGCATGGGCTCCTCGGTGTTTCATCCCGAGGCCTCGCGGGTGGCCCGCATGGCGGCGGGCGGTCGCTATGGCCTGGCGCAATCGCTGTTTCAGGTCGGCGGCAACATGGGCTCCGCCGCGGGCCCGTTGCTGGCGGCCTTCATCGTCGTCCCGGCCGGACAGCAGAGCATCGTGTGGTTCTCGGGCGCCGCTTTCGTGGCCATGGCCGTGCTGTTCCAGGTCGGCGGCTGGTACAGCCGTCGCCGGGCCGAATCGAAGGCGGCCGCCAAGCCCGCCGCACGCAGCAAAGCCAGCGCGACGACGACCACTGCCTCGCCGCTGTCACGCCGCCGTGTCGGGGTCGCGATTGCGATCCTGGTGGCGCTGCTGTTCTCCAAGAACGTTTATAGCGCCAGCCTCGGCAGCTACTTTACCTTCTATCTGATCTCGAAATTCGGCGTCGAGGTGCAGACCGCGCAGCTCTACCTGTTCGCCTTCCTGGTCGGCATCGTCATGGGCACCATTGCCGGCGGTATCGTGGGCGACAAGGTCGGCCGCATCCCGGTGATGTGGTTCTCGATCGTGGGCGCGCTGCCCTTCGCCCTGATGCTGCCCTACGCCAGCCTGTTCTGGACCGGCGTGCTCGCCGTCGCGGTGGCGATGATCATGGCCTCGGCCTTCTCAGCCATCCTGGTCTATGCCCAGGAGCTGCTGCCCGGCCGCGTCGGGCTGGTAGCCGGCATGTTCTTCGGCTTCTCCTTCGGCCTGGGCGGCCTCGGCGCCGCGGCCCTGGGCCAGCTCGCCGATCTCACCAGCATCGACACCGTCTACAAGGTGACGCCGTTCCTGCTCGTGCTCGGCCTGCTGACGGCGTTCCTGCCGCGTCATCCCGGCCGGCCGATCTAAGCCTCCACTGAAGAGCGTTCTCATAAATCAGGGAGCTTGAATGCCCCGTGCACGCCTGCGCGATCTCGGCCTCAAGGTTGGAACTCTGCCGCCCGGACCATTCAACGCCATTACCGATGTGGCGGGCGTTAAGGTGGGGTACTCGACCGTCGTCCAGGATAGACCGCGGATTGCCCGGACGGGGATCACCGCCATCTGGCCGCGCGGACAGGAGATCTGGACCGACTACGTCTTCGCCGGCACGTTCTCCTTCAATGGCAACGGCGAAATGACCGGCCTTCCGTGGCTCGCCGAGCAGGGCCTGCTCGGCGCGCCGATCGGGATCACCAACACCTATCAGGTCGGCATCGTCCGTGACGCCATCACAGCCCTGGCGGTTCGCGATGGCGCTTCGCAGGCCTTTCATCTGCCGGTCGTCGCCGAGACCTACGATGGCTGGCTGAGCGATATCCAAGGGTTCCCCCTGACGCAGGAGCACGCGTTTGCTGCGTTCGACAGCGCGGTCGGTGGCTGCGCCATCGCCGAAGGCAATGTTGGCGGCGGCACCGGCATGATCTGTCACGAGTTCAAAGGCGGGACCGGCACGGCATCGCGCGTCGTCGTCGAGAATGGCGAGCGCTATACCGTCGGCGCGCTGGTGCAGGCGAACTATGGCGCGCGCGATCTGCTGCGCGTGGATGGCGTGCCGGTCGGCCGGGAAATCGGACCGGAGGTGGTGCCGGCACACCGCTCGGGCAAGAGCGCGGTTCCGCCGCCGGCCACTGAAGGTTCCATCATCGTTGTTCTGGCGACCGACGCGCCTCTCATTCCGCTCCAATGCCAGAGGCTCGCCCGCCGGGCCACGACAGGGCTCTCGTGGGTGGGCGGCATCGGCGCGAATGGAAGTGGCGATATCTTCATCGCATTCTCGACGGCCAATCACATCGGCCAGAACGACAGGATCAGCGACGTGAAGATGCTCGCGCCCGACGCGATGACGAGCCTCTTCCGGGCGGCGGCCGAGGCAACCGAAGAGGCGATCCTCAACGCGATGTGCATGGCCGAGACCATGTCTGGCCGGGACGGTCGCACCATCCACGCCCTGCCGCTCGACCTCCTGCAGGCGGTGATGCGGAGGTACCAGCCCGACCAACGCGCGTAAGCATTGCGTTCACCCTCAGGCGAGGTTCACCGCCACGATCCGGCCGGCGTCGGCGATCACCGCACTGCGCGCCTCGTCCGAGATCGTCGAGCCCGTGAAGTAGACCGTGACGAGGATCGGCGCCCCCGCCGGTGGCCAGGCGATGGCGACGTCGTTGGCAGATCCGTTGCCGCCGGTGCCCGTCTTGTCGCCGATCCGCCAGTGGGCCGGCAGACCGGCCCGCAGCCGCTTGGCGCCGGTCTTGCTGGCCACCAGCCAGCCAATGAGCTGCTCGCGCGACGTGGCCGACAGCGCGTCCCCGATCAGGAGCCGCTGCATGGTGCCCAGCATGGCGGCGGGCGAGGTGGTATCGCGCGGATCGCCGGGCGTTCCCTCGTTCAGCTCCGTTTCGATGCGGTCGAGGCGCGTGATTCCGTCGCCCATGGTGCGCAGATAGGCCGTCAACGCCGCCGGGCCGCCGAAACTCGCCAGCAACAGGTTGCCCGCCGTGTTGTCGCTCAGCGTCACCGCGGCATCGCAGATTTCCGCTATCGACATGCCACCCGCCCCGACATGATCCTTGGTCACCGGCGAATAGGTGACGAGGTCTCTCTCGGAAAAGACGACGCGGCGATCGAGCCGTTCTTCGCCATGATCGACACGCGCCAGGACAAATGCCGCGGCGAGAAACTTGAAAGTGCTGCACAGCGGGAAGCGTTCATCGGCGCGATAGCCGAGCTGGCGCCCGTTCCTCGTATCCAGCGCCGACACGCCGAGGCGGCCGCCGTTCCGTTGCTCGAGATCGGCGAGCCGCGACGCGACATCGGCGGCGAAAGCCGGCAGTCCGAGTAGCGATCCAAGCAGCGATCCGCCAAGCACCACGCGACGCGTCATCGATACAGCCATGTTCTCTCCGTGTTGGCACGAGACCTGACTATTTCGCGAATATGGCGATAGAGTGAGCGCCTTGGGATCAGGGAGGCTGACGCGAATGAAAGATTTTGCAGGCAGGATCGCCGTCATCACCGGTGGCGGCACCGGCATGGGCCGCGAGCTCGCGAGACAGCTGATCGCCGAGGGCTGCAACCTCGCGCTTTGCGACGTCTCCGCCGCCGCGATGGAAGAGACGCGGCGCCTCTGCAGCGTCGACGGCCTGCGCCAGGGCCAGCGCATCACCGCGCACGTGGCCGACGTCGCCGACACCGTCCAGGTGCGCGGCTTTCGCGATGCTGTCGCGCGCGACCAGGACACCGACCGCATCCATCTGCTGTTCAACAACGCCGGCATCGGCGGTGGCGGCAGCCTCATCGTCAACGGCCAGGACGAATGGGAGCGCACCTTCAACGTCTGCTGGGGCGGCGTCTACAACTGCACACGCGCCTTCATGCCGCTGCTGCAGAAGGCCGACGCCGGCCACATCGTCAACACCAGCAGCGTCAACGGCTTTTGGGCAGCCATCGCGCCCCACATCCCGCAGACGGCTTATGCCGCGGCAAAATTCGCGGTCAAGGGTTTTACCGAAGCGCTGATCACCGACCTCCGCCTCAACGCCCCGCACATCAAGTGTTCGGTGGTGATGCCGGGCCACATCGGCACCTCGATCGTGGCCAACTCGCGCAAGGTCCAGAGTGGCAACGATTCGGATGTCATGACGCCCAAGGAAATCGCCCAGGCTCGGGCGCGCATCGCCTCGATGGGCCGGGACGCCACGGCGCTGTCAGACGACGACGTGCGCAAGATCGTGGCGGAGCGCGCCAAGCGCTTCCTCGAGGAAGCGCCGACGTCGGCCGCCGAGGCCGCGCGCATCATTCTCGACGGCGTCAGGAACGAACGCTGGCGCATCCTGGTCGGCCGCGACGCCGAGCAGCTCGATGCCCGGGTGCGCTCCGCCCCCGAGCGTGCCTACGAGCCCGACTTCTTCGCAAGCTTCGAAGCAGAGGCCGGCTGGCGCCTCGGCCGCTGAGATTTCAGCGGGTGGAGCTTTCAAGCACCCGGTCGACCATGCGCGGCGCCATGCCGAGATAGTTCGCGGGATCGGTCAGGCGATCGAGCGCCGGCCGGTCGAGATGCT
>Ga0194051_1000586_pt1 | contig 20602 bp, 18 predicted proteins | sample SepL2320m_MetaG_FD_161275 | JGI IMG/M metagenome (GOLD analysis project Ga0194051, IMG submission 161275) | Anoxic zone freshwater microbial communities from boreal shield lake in IISD Experimental Lakes Area, Ontario, Canada - Sep2016-L239-20m | ecosystem: Environmental > Aquatic > Freshwater >... | reverse complement strand
GCCCTCTCAAGGCTAAAACACGGGTTCGAATCCCGTAGGGAGCGCCAAGCTTCAGGCGCCGGAATGCTTCGGTATTCCCGCTCTTTCGCCGGTATCAATTTCAGCAGAAGATCAGTTGTATCGATGATCCGCCGCAGCCTGGGCCCTGCCCCGGCGGCGGCGTTCGCAAAAAGCTGACCAACACGGGACGTGCAACGATCATGAGGGTGAACTTTGGTCCACCGGTCAGCTTGGACTTCCTCGATGGCTATCTGTTCCGCCTCCTTCAGGAGATCGTGAGCAAGCACGGTCTCGAGGATTCCGGCTTCGAGAACTATTACGGCAGCCGCATCGCGGAGAAGATCGGCGGGCTGATCGAGTACGAGGAGCGCCTGGCGCGCTATCTGCTGAAAGGCTACCCGGGCCGCCGGGTCGTTCACGCCGGGATCGGCGTCGGCGTCCTGGCCTGTGTGCTTGCGTGCAACGGCATGACCGTGGCCGGCGTCGAATACTATCCCAAGCGCGTCGCGTCGGCGCACCACCTGCGGACGGCCCTGATCGGAATCTGGCCCGAGGTCGAGGCGCGATACGAGATCATTGAGGGCAGCTATCCGGGCGCCTTGATGGAGCGGGCCAAGACAGCACCGCCGACGTCTCGCTTCCTGCCCCGGTGGCGCACGCCGAAACCGGCAGCGGGGCCATCTATCCCAAGTCCCTGGTTCGATTCGAATGCCATCCTGATCTTCACCAACGTCGCGAGCGGCTGGAGCGACGACAAGCTGGCTTCGATCATCGGGTCCCTGCCCAGGTTCGCCGAGGTTCTTCTCGATCTCCGCCTGTTCGGAGCGATCAGGGACGAGGAACAGGATCGAACCGCCCTGTTCGACCGCATTGCAGCAACCGCCCGCTCCGCGGAGAGGCTGCGCGAGCTTGCGGTCGGGTCACACTTCGCCCGGTTCGTCTTTACCTGAGAACGTGCCGGCCTCCTCACATGATGACCAGGCGTGACTTGAAATCGGCTCCCGGGACCTGGGCCGCCGATCTCGCCCTGCTGGTGATCGGCGGCAGTGTGCTGTTGATTGCCATCATCCTGTGGTTCGACAATGCCCAGGGCGGCCTCACCGGCAACGGCGTGTTCAAGAGCCTGGAACTGAAGCCGTGGGTCATCGACCCCGCACACGCACCGCTCTATCCATCGAACTACCTGTTCTATCCTGCCTACGGTGCGCTCTGCCGCGGGCTCGACCTGCTGGGCGTGTTCGCGGGCGATCCCCGGCGGCAGATCGCCATCCTGAACGCGGTGAGCTGCAGCCTCTGCCTGTGCGCGGTCTACCTGATGGTGCGCACGCTGAGCGGCGACCGCCTGGTGGCGCTGCTGGCGGCGCTGTTCCATATCGCGTCCAGCTTCGTGATGTTCCTCGCCATCGTGAACGAGGACATTTTGCCCAGCTACACGCTGCTGTTCGCATCGATGGCGCTGGCCAGCGTCTGGTTTGCGCGGCCGACGGTGGCGCGGTTGGTGGCGGTGGCGGCGCTGTTCTCGATTGCCTGGCTGTTCGAATGGCGGCTGATGTTTCCCACCTTGCCCGCGATGCTGGCCGCGCTCTGGCTTTGCGAGCGGCGACCGACACTACGACTCGCCTGGATCGGGCTATTTCTCGCCACCATGGTGGCAACCGCCGCCGTCGTGGCGGCGGCCTGGCAGGGCCACAACGGCGCCGTCGGACCGATCGATCTCATCTGGACGGGCAAGGCCGTGCGCTCGGTGTGGGCGGGCTTCAGCTGGCCCAAGGTCGGCTACCTGTGGGACGGCATGGTGGCCTACCTGCTGGGCGCCGGCGTCGCCGCCATCCCCGGTATTCCGGGCTGGGACATCTGGCGTTACACCGCGACGGTCTGGATGCTGGCCATCGCCGCCGTGGCCGGGCCGATGCTGTGGCGCGCCCGCGACGACACCTGGGCGCGCGCCCTGGCCGCGATCTTCGGCATCACCTTCGCGGCCGGCTCGGTGTTCAATCTCTATTCCCAGCCGCAGGATCCGCAGATGCAGATCAACGTCATGGCCTGGCTGACGCCGGCCTGGGCGCTGGTCCTGGTGGCGGCGCGGCAACGCTGGGGACGCAACGGGCTTGCGGCGCTGGGTGGCCTCACGGCGGTGCTGCTCGCCTACAACGTCTGGAGCCTGGCACCGCTGCGCGGCCTCGACAGCAGATGGCAGCAGGCGATCGAGCGCCTGGAGGCGCAGGCAAATCCGGCGCGCAGCGTCTTCGTGCTGCACGATTTCGACTGGTCGATGATCTACGCCTCGCTGCACTGGGGCCCGGCGGAACCGGGCATCGCGGCACTCGGTCCCGCGCCGCAGGCCTTGCCGAAATTCAAGTGGATCGGCTTCACCGGCCAGGTGCTGCGCCATCCGGACTGGAGCACCGAGGCGCACGTGGCCGACCTCCGGCACCAGATCGATCGCGCCCTCGAGCTCGGCTACGACGTGTTCGTCGCCAGGCTCTGGCCGATGGAGCAGAAGCAGCTCGAAACGGAGACCGGCATGATCGCCGACGGCGCCCGGCTCGAAGCCCTGCAGCGCATGCTGCACACGGACTATACGGCGACGCTGGCTTTCGACGATCTGGTCGCCGGCCCGTTCCACCAGCTCCGCCGAGCGCCGGGTCGCTGAAACCTTACATCGTGGCGAGCTGAATCCGCCGCTCGTCGAGGCCGACGCCGCGCGCCGTCTCGACGATGGCGGCCCAGGTGTCGTCGGGCAGCGGCACGCCCTCGGCCAGGCGCTTGGCACGCGAACGCTGCTCGGGCTCGCCCGGCACCAGCACTTCCCCGCCCGAACCAGTGGGCTTGGAACTTTTCACGAAGGCCACGTACTTGGCGATGTCGGTGGGGAAGAAGCCCGCCGGGTCGAACACCTTGGGGTCGACGTAGAACGACAGCATGCCATTGGCGAAGCGGCCGCGCTTGGGATCGGTCGCGCCGTTGCCGCTGAGCGAGCCGCCCAGCATCTCGCACATGAAGGCGAGGCCCGAGCCCTTGTGGTCGCCAAACGCCTGGATGGCGCCGGTGCCCTTGCTGTGGTCGCGCGGGCCGGTCGGCGTGAAATCGCCGTAGAGCAGGTGCGGATCGGCGCTGGGCTTGCCGTCGGGGCCGATCAGGGCGCCATCGGGCACCTTCTTGCCGCCCTGACTCGCCACCAGGACCTTGCCCTCGGCCACGATCGAGGTGGCGAAATCGAGGACCAGCGGGTCCTGGCCGGGACGCGGCACGCCGACGCAATAGGGCGCGGTCGAGAAGCGCCGCTCGACGCCGCCGTAGGGGGCCACCAGCACGCTGCCCGACGCATTGACGAAATGGATCGAGACCAGACCGGCCTCGGCCGCCATCTCGGCCCAGTCGCCGACGCGACCGACGTGGCCGGCATTGCGCAGCGTCACCGCCGAGAGGCCGTTCTTCAGGCACTTCTCGATGCCGATGCGGACGGCCTGCGGCGTCACCGTCTGGCCGAAGCCATACTTGCCATCGACGACGGCGATTACCGGCGTGTCGACCACGACCTCGACCGTGACGTCGGGCACCACCGTGCCGTTCTTCTTCTGGACGGCGTAGCGCGGCACCCGGACCACGCCGTGGCTGTCATGGCCGGAGAGGTTGGCGCTGACGAGATAGCGGCCGATCCGGCCACCCTCCTCCGGAGAGCATCCAGCCGAGGCAAAGATGTCCGCGACGAAGGCTTCGAGGGCCTTCGCCTTGATCGTGACGGTCATATCAGGACTTGCCGCGTGCGAGGCTGGCGACGTAGCCGCGATTCCAGGTCGGTGTGATCCAGACCTCGTTGATGCAAATGTGCGCCGGCAGGCAGGCGACGTAGCGGATCAGGTCGCCGACATCCTCCGACTGCGCCATCTTCGCCCGCTCGCCCTTGGTCACCGGCACCGGCCGCTTGTCGAGGATCGGCGTTGCCACCTCGCCCGGCAGGACCACGCTCGAGCGGATGCCGTTGACGCACTCTTCCATGTTGATGGTGTGGCTCATCGCCACGACACCGTGCTTGGCCGCCGAGTAGGCCGGGCCGCTCAGCAGGCTGGGATTGCGGCCGGCCATCGAGGAGGTGTGGATCAGCACCCCGTCCTTGCGCTTGCGCATGATCGGCAGAACGGCCGAGGTGCAATAGAACGCGCTCGACAGATTACCGTCGATCACGAGCTCGGCATTCGCTGGCGTCAGCTTGGCCCACTGGCGCTCGAGGATATTGAGGCCGGCGTTGTTCACCAGGATGTCGCAGCGGCCATACTTCTTCTCGATCGCCTTGGCGATCTTGGTGACGGACGCGGCCTTCATCAGGTCGCCCGCCTGTACCTCTGCCTTGCCGCCCGCCTTCTTGATCGTGGCCGCCGTCTCCTGCAGCGGCGCCTTGCGCCTGCCGGTCAGGACCACCGTCGCACCCTCTTTCGCGAGCGCCACTGCCGCCGCCTGGCCAATACCCGAGCCAGCACCGGTCACCCAGGCGACCTTGCCCGTCAACGTAGCCATACATGTTCTCCTTGACGATTAAGTCTTTGTCATCCCGAGCAGAGCGAGCGATCCTTTCCGTTACAAGAAAGATCCCTCACTTCGTTCGGGATGACAGCGGGCCCTGCGGCCGCGCAAGCGATTAGAGCACTTTCCCGGTGCCGTCGTCGATCAGATGCATGTTGCTGAGGTCGGCTCGCAGCTTCATGGACTGCGTGGCGACGGCCCCCGCATTGGGATTGACCCGTCCGCAGATTTCAGCGGCGCCAATGGTGAAGTAGACCATTGTTTCCATGCCCATCGGCTCGACCACATCGATCACCATGTCGAAGTCGTGCTGATTGGGTTCCGTATGCGGCCGCGTCTCGGCGATGTGCTCGGGGCGAAGACCGAGGACCAGATTGCCCTTGCCGACATGGCTGGCGTAGCGCGCCGTGCGGTCGGCCGGGACCGGAAAGGAAAGCTTGTCGGCAAGCCGGAGGTTCAGTCCACCGGCCGCCTGCTCGAGCTGGCAGGGGATGAAGTTCATCGCCGGCGAGCCGATGAAGCCGGCCACGAACTTGGTGGCGGGCGAATGATAGAGATCGTTCGGCGTGCCGACCTGCTCGATCAGGCCGGCGTTCATTACCACGACGCGGTCCGCGAGCGTCATCGCCTCGATCTGGTCGTGGGTGACGTAGACCGTGGTGGTACGCACCTTCTGGTGCACCTTCTTGATCTCGGTGCGCATCTGCACGCGCAGCTTGGCGTCGAGGTTGGAGAGCGGCTCATCGAACAGGAACACCTTGGGATCGCGCACGATGGCGCGGCCCATGGCGACGCGCTGGCGCTGGCCGCCCGAGAGCTGCTTGGGCTTGCGGTCGAGCAGCTCGGTGATGTCGAGGATCTGCGCCGCCTGCTTCACACGGCGGTCGATCTCGTCTTTCGGCGTCTTCTTGAGCTTCAGCCCGAACGACATGTTCTCGTAGACGTTCATGTGCGGGTAGAGCGCGTAGTTCTGGAACACCATGGCGATGTCCCTGTCCTTCGGCGGCACGTCGTTGACCACGTGCCCGCCGATGGCGATGTCGCCACCACTGATCTCTTCCAGCCCGGCGATCATGCGCAAGGTCGTGCTCTTGCCGCAACCCGAGGGCCCGACCAGCACGATGAACTCCTTGTCGACGATATCGAGGTCGATGCCGCGAACGGCGAGGACTTCATCGTACTTCTTGACGATCTTGCGCAGCGTTACTTGAGCCATTTTACGATTACCCTTTGGTCGCGCCGGCAGTCAGACCCGCGATGTAATAGTCCATGAGGAAAGCGTAGATGATCAGCGGCGGCGCCGCACCCAGCAAAGCGCCGGTCATGATCTGGCCCCAGTTGAACACGTCGCCCTTGATCAGGGTGGTGATGATGCCGACCGGCAGCACCAATTCCGTCGTCGAGGTAGTGAAGGCAAGCGGGTACAGGAACTGCGCCCACGACACCGTGAAGGTGAAGATGGTGGCCGCGATGATCCCCGGCAGGGCCACGGGAATGAAGATCTTGGTCAGCGTCTGCATCCACGTGGCACCATCGATCAGCGCCGCCTCGTCGAGTTCCTTCGGGATCGACGCGAAGTAGCCGATCATGATCCACGTCGCGAACGGCACCGTCAGCGTCGGATAGAGGATGATCAGCGTCCACCAGTGGTTCATCAGCTGGATGTCGAAGGTCTCGTTGACCCACGCGAACATCTTGAACAGCGGGATGAACAGCAGCGTCTCGGGGATCAGGTAGGTGAGAAAGACGCCGGTCGCCAGCGTCGCCGAGCCCCAGAATTTCATCCGCGCCAGCGCGAAGGCCGCGATCACGCTGATCAGCATGGTGATGGCGACCACGCACACCGACACGATCGCCGAGTTGCGGAAGAAGGTCAGGTAGTGGTTCTGGGTCAGCAACTCGATGTAGTTCGCGAGCGTCGGATTGTAGATCCACCACGGATTGCCGGCCGCCGAAATCTCCTGGCTGGTCTTCAGCGAGGTGATCAGCATGTAGATCGGCGGCATCAGGAAGAAGATGGCAAACAGCACGAGGAAGAAATAGGACCAGCGCAGCGCCCAGCGCCGGTCCTTGCTCATGCTGCCATAGGCAGGGCGGGCGGCGGCGGCCTCGATTGCGACGTTGGCCATCAGACTTCACTCCCCCGCTTGGTGATGTCACGCAGGATGAAGGCGGCCGCGACTGCCAGGATCGGCACCATGAACAGCGACACGCTGGCGCCGAGCGGTATGTCGCCGCCCTCGATGCCGACGCGGAACGCCCAGGTGCCGAAGATGTGGGTGCTGTTGAGTGGGCCGCCCGCCGTCAGCACGCGCACGATGTCGAAGTTCGCGAAGGTGACGATCAGTGAAAACAGCGCCGTGATGGCGATGATGTTGCGCATCATCGGCAGGGTCACGTACCAGATGCGCTGCCACCAGGTGGCGCCGTCGATGGCAGCGGCCTCGTAGAGTTGCTCGGGCACCGACTTTAGTGCCGCCAGATACATGATCATGAAAAACGGCGACCCGATCCACACGTTCACCAGGATGACGGAGAAGCGGGCCCAGCCGGCCTCGCCGGTCCACGGAATGCGGTCGATGCCGAGAGGCTGCAACAGGTAGTTGATGGCGCTGTAGGACGGGTCGAACAGCCACAGCCAGGCGAGCGTGCTCATGGCCGGTGGAATGACCCACGGCACCAGCAGCATGCCACGCCACTTGCGCTGGCCCTTGCTCGGGATGTTGTGCACGAAGTGCGCGACAACGAAGCCGATCAGCGCCTTGAAGATGACGGCCGTGATCGCGAACAGGCAGGATTGATAGACGACCAGCCAGAAGGTGTCGCGGCCGAACAGGAACTCGAAATTGCCGAAGCCGACGAAGCGCGTCATGCCCTTGTTCAAGGTCGCCAGGTAGACGGCATATCCTGCCGGGTAGGCGACCAGGATCGTAATCAGCAGGATCAGCGGCAGCGCCATCAAGAAGGCGACGGTCGACTTGCGCTGCATGAGCTTGTGCAGGCTGCTGCGGCTGTCGCCCATGGCGGCGATCGAACTTGGGGCGGCGATGTCTGCCATTGGATGCTCCCGGCGAGGTTGGCCGATGCGTTACGCTCGCAGGGACGCCGTCTGTCGACGGCGCCCCCCGAACGTTCCGAAGTCCCGCGCCTAGTTGCGCGAGAAGCCTTCGATTTCCTTGGCGGCCCAGTCGAGGGTCTTGTCCATCGCCTCACCCTTGTAGTGGCGGACGATCATCTGGGTCTGGATGGCCTGCGTGTAGATCTGCTCGGCGATCTTGTGCGGCGCGGGCGCCGCGGCGATCGACAGGGTCTGATGATTGTACGGGTTCGGGTAGTGGAAGAGCGTGCCGGTCGGCGGCCCTTCCTCGGCCCAGGTCTTGAAGGTCGTGAGGTTGGCGAAGGACGGCAGGTCGTAGCCGCCGCTCGCCGCCACCATCTTCTCGGCCGAGGAGGCCTGGCTGAGGAAGACCAACAGGCTCTTCGCCGCCGACTGGTTCTTGCTGAAGTTCCAGGTGCCCCAGAAGAACGGCAGGAACGGCCCGAAGCGTCCGGCAGGTCCGGCGGGGAAGCCGTGGGTCCAGCATTGCTCAGCGACCTTCGGGGCGTCGCGCTTGGCAACGGCCCAGGCGCTCGGCGGGTTCATGATCAGGGCGCCCTTGCCCGAGACCAACCATTTGTTATTCGACGCATCGTCCCACGCCGGGGCATCCTCCGGCAGGAAGGCCATCAGCTGCTTGTAGTAGTCGAGGGCTTTGCGGACATTGTCGGTCTTGACCGTGATGTCGCCCTTGGCGTTCACGAGCTGCGCGCCGAACGAATGGAAGATCGCGCCGGCTGTGTCGACCGAATCGGATGTCGTGCCGAGGCCGATGCCAAAGGGGACGCCCGCCTTGTGGCAGGCCTGGGCCGCCTTCATGAAGGCATCGAGATTCCAACCATCGGCCTTCGGCGGTCCACCGGCAGGATACATCGCCTGGATGTCGATACCGGCGTGCTGCTTCAGGAGGTCGATGCGTGTGCACGGCCCTTTGATCTGGCTGCCGACTGTCGCCGGCACAGCCAGCCACTTGCCGTCCACCTTGCCGAGATATTCAACGGTGCCGTTGACTGCGCCGTTCTGCTTGATCAGCGGTTCCATGATGTCGTTCATCGGGACGAGCTGCTCGGAGTATCGGGCGGGCAGCCACGTCGAGAAGGCGAGGATGTCGTGACCCGACTTGGCTTGACCTTCGGCCGCCGTTGTCAGCAGCAACTTGTTGCCTTGCGAGGTGATGAAGTCGAGCGAGACGTCGACCTTCTCCTTGTCGGCCCACTGCTTGACCAGGTCTTCGGTAGCCTTGTTGGCGCCGGGAACCCAATGGTCCCACAGGCCGAGCGAAAGCTTGCCCGCGGCGTAGGCACCGCGAACGAATGGGGCGGCGACCATAGCGGTCGACAGAGCGGCCGTACCGGCCACGAAACGACGACGACTGACTTTCCTGGAAGCCATGAGAAATTTCCTCCTGTACGCCATCCTGATCGGACGGCTGATCGTTGGACCGCATCAGCAGGGATGCGATGACCCTCATGTGGAGCCTTGACGCGGATGCTATGCACAAGACGAGACCCAAGCAACGCATTTTCGAACGGTTTGACATTTCCCCATCGTTTGACAGGTGGCAGCTGGGACCGGATGCTCCCGCCGCTTCGGGCGAGCGCGAGGCAGAAAGCCTGCAAGAAAAGCCTGCGAGACAAGGAGCCATCGTGCAGCAAAACACTGTGAAATCGACTTCAGCGATGAGCATCCGCCGCGCCCGTGGCGGAGTTTCCTGAGATGCAAAAAACACCGTCCATCAATCCCTGGCTCGCCGCCGTCGAGCCCTCACCCATCGGTGAAACCAAGCGCTGGGTGCTCGGCCGCAGCTTTCCCGCCGAGCGGCCGCTGATCGATCTCAGCCAGGCGGTGCCGGGCTATCCGCCGGCAATGGAACTGCGCAAGCATCTCGGCGAACTGCTGCTCGATCCGGCCATGCACGGCTACACGCCGATCCTCGGGCTGCCGATCGTGCGCGAAACTTACGCCGCCCATCTCTCGACTTTCTACGGCGCGTCGATCGCCACCGGCGAAGTCGGCATCACCTCGGGGTGCAATCAGGCTTTCTGCCTGGCGCTCATGAGCCTCGCCAAAGCCGGCGACCAGGTGATCGTGCCCAGGCCGCATTACTTCAACCACGACATGTGGATGCGCATGCAGGGCGTCGAGCCGGTGTCGCTCGACTTCCGCCCCGGCTCGGGCGCCGTGCCGAACGCGGAGGACGCGGCGAAGCTGATCGGCCCGCGCACCCGTGCCATCATCCTCATCTCGCCCAACAACCCGACCGGCGCCGTCTATCCGCGCGCGACCATTCACGCCTTCTACGAACTCGCCAAGCAGCGCGGCATCGCCCTCATCCTCGACGAGACCTACAAGGACTTCCTGCCGGAAGGCGAGCGGCCGCACGATCTCTTTGCCGATCCGGACTGGCGGGGCACGCTGGTCCACCTCTACAGCTTCTCCAAGGTCTTCGCGCTCACCGGCTATCGCGTCGGCGGTGTGACGGCGGGTTCAAGCCTGATGGCCGAGATCGAGAAGGCAATGGACTGCGTCTCGATCTGCCCGCCGCGGCTAGGCCAGGAAGCCGCCCTCTACGGCCTGCGCAACCTGTTGCCGTGGGCGCGGCGCAACACCGAGGGGCTGAAGGCGCGGGCCGACATGCTGGGCAACGGCCTCAATCGCTCCAACCGCTGGCGGCTGGTCAGCATCGGCGCCTACTTCGCCTATGTGGAGCATCCGTTCGCGGGCCGGCGCTCGACCGACGTCTCCAAGCGTCTGGCCGACGAGGAGAATCTGCTGACCATTCCGGGCGACATGTTTGGCGCAGGCCAAGAGCGCTTCGTGCGGCTGGCCTTTGCGAATGTCGCCGACGACAAGATTCCCGCGGTGCTGGAGCGGCTGGAACGCTTCGGCGCGTAGGTATTGCAGGACGGAGAGCGAGATGCCGCAGGCAACGACACCCGATGGCGTGAAACTCTATTACGAGGAGGCCGGCAGCGGCACGCCCATCCTCTTCGTTCACGAATACAGCGGCGACTGGCGCAGCTGGGAGCCGCAGATGCGCTTCTTCGCCCGCCGGCACCGCTGCATCACCTACTCCTTCCGCGGCTACCCCGGCTCCGACGTGCCGGAAAGTGCTTCGATGTACTCCCAGCAACATGCCGTCGACGACGCCCGGCACGTGCTCGACCACCTGAAGATCGCCAAGGCGCACGTGGTGGGCCTGTCGCAAGGCGCGTTTGCCACGGCCCATTTCGGCCGCTGCTATCCCGACCGGGCCCTGTCGCTCACCCTGGCGGGCGTCGGCTCCGGTGCCGGCCGCGACGGCCACGAGAAGTTCAAGCAGAACGCCCAGGCGACCGCCAAGAAGATCCGCGCCGAGGGCATGAAAAAGTATGCCGAAAGCCTGATCGGCAATCCGACGCGCTCGCGCTTCAAGCAGAAGGATCCGCGCGGCTTTGCCGAGTTCGTCCGCTATCTCGGCGAGCATCCCGACGTCGGCGCCGCCAACACCATGGAGAATTATCAGGGCAAGCGGCCGTCGTTGTACGACTTCGAGGACGAGTGGAAGAAGCTCGACCTCCCGACCTTGATCATCTGCGGCGACGAGGACGATCCCTGCCTGGAACCCAGCCTCTACCTCAAGCGCGTGCTGGCGAATGCCGGCCTCGCGATGTTCGCCAAGACCGGCCACACCGTGAACATCGAGGAGCCGGACGCCTTCAATCGCGAGGTCTGGAATTTCATCACGCTCGCCGAGGCCGGCAAATGGACACCGGGCCATCCGGCGGCGATCGGCGCTAGCCCGGTCTGACCGTCACTGCGTGATTGAGCGGACCGTGGCCGCGGCCAAAGCCGGGCGCGGTCTCGATGGCGGCACGCACATAGGTCCTGGCGCGGATCACGGCGTCCTTGAGGGTCATCTTCTGGGCAAGGCCAGCGGCGATCGCCGACGCCAGGGTGCAGCCGGTGCCGTGCGTGCTGCGGCTTTCTATGCGCGCGTCCTCGAACCGGTCGAAACGCCCGTCGTGGAACAGCAGGTCGATCACGCGATCGCCCTCGAGATGCCCACCCTTCATCAGGATCGCCTTGGGACCCAGCCGGGCAAGATGCTCGGCGGCGCGGCGCATGTCGGCTTCGGTGCGGACCGGAAATCCCACGAGAACTTCGGCCTCAGGGAGGTTGGGCGTTAGCAGCGCCGCCATCGGCAGCAGCACGTCACGTAGTGCGGCCTCGGCCGCGCTCAGCAACAGCCGATGTCCCCCTTTTGCGATCATGACGGGATCGACGACCACAGGCGTGCCGGGCGCATGCTTGCGGAAAGCGGCCGCAACCGTTTCGATTACCTCGACGTTATGCAGCATGCCGGTCTTCAGTGCGTCGGCGCCGATGTCGGTGAGCACGACTTCTATCTGCTGGGCGATGAAGGCGGGCTCGACCGCCACGACACCGTGCACGCCTTCCGTATTCTGGGCCGTCAGCGCGGTGATCGCCGTTGCGGCAAAACCATTCATGGCGGTCACCGCCTTGATGTCCGCCTGGATCCCCGCCCCGCCGCCGGAATCCGATCCGGCGACGATCAGAACGCGACCCTTCATGCCGCCTGCCGGGGAATCGCCTCGATGATCTGGTCGACGACGGTGCGCACGAGTTCCGAATCGTCGCCTTCGGCCATGACACGGATCAACGGCTCGGTGCCGGACTTGCGCACCAGGATGCGGCCGTTCTTGCCCAGCCGCTGCTCGGCGGCGGCGATCGCCTTGACGACGGAGACCGCGCCCATGGCCGCATTCGCATCCCCTACACGCACGTTCTTCAGGAGTTGCGGCACCGGCGTGAAGGCATGGAAGACCTCGCTCGCGGGCTTGCCCGATTTGATCATGGCCGACAGCGCCTGCAGGGCGGCCATGAGGCCGTCTCCCGTGGTGGCGTGATCGGTCATGATGATGTGGCCGGACTGCTCGCCGCCCAGATTGAATCCGCCGGCACGCATCCGCTCGAGGACGTAGCGGTCGCCCACCTGCGTGCGCGCCAGCGACAGGCCACGCGCCGCGAGATAGCGCTCCAGTCCAAGATTGGACATGACGGTGGCGACCACGCCACCTCCAGCCAGCCGTCCATCACGCGCCCAAAGGTCGGCGATCGTGCCCATCAGCTGATCGCCGTCGATCAGCCGGCCCTGCTCGCAAACCATCAGCACGCGATCGGCATCGCCATCGAGGGCGATGCCGATGTTCGCTCCGTGAGCGACCACCTGCTCCTGCAGGACCGCCGGGTGCGTCGAGCCGCAGCCACCGTTGATATTGAAGCCGTCCGGCGCGACCGCGACCGAAATAACCTCGGCGCCAAGCTCCCACAGTACCGTCGGCGCCACCTTGTAGGCGGCGCCATTGGCACAATCGACGACGACCTTGAGGCCCGAGAGATCGAGACCGCGCGCCGCCGACGCTTTCACCGCCTCGATGTAGCGGCCATCGACGTCATCGAGCCGCTTGGCGCGGCCAATATGCTGCGGCGCTGCAAGCTGCATGCTGGAGTGCGATTCCACCAGGGCTTCGATCTTGTCTTCGACGGCGTCGGAAAGCTTGAAGCCGTCGGGACCGAACAGCTTGATGCCGTTGTCCTCGTACGAATTGTGCGACGCCGAAATCATCACGCCCATGTCGGCACGCATCGATCGCGTCAGGAAACCGACGGCCGGCGTCGGAATCGGCCCCAGCAGCAGAACATCGACGCCGACGGACAGGAATCCCGCCGTCATCGCCTGCTCGATCATGTAGCCGGAGAGCCGGGTATCCTTGCCGATGACGGCGCGGTGGCGGTGCCCGCCCTGCCTGAATACCTGCCCGGCCGCCATGCCGATGCGCATGGCGATCTCGGCGGTCATGGATTCGCTGTTGGCGCGACCGCGCACACCATCGGTGCCGAAAAGGGAACGGGACATGCGCCGGAGCCTATCGCATCGCCATCGAAACGGCGAGAGCCTGCCGCGTGCCGGCGACATCGTGCACCCGAACGATGGCGGCCCCGCGGCGCGCGGCCTCGACCGCCAGCCATACCGATCCCGGATCGCGGTCACGGGCCTTGTGAACGCCGGTAAGCTTGCCGATGAAACTCTTGCGCGAGCACCCGATCAGCACCGGATAGCCCGTATCGCCCAGCCGGCCCGCCCCCGCGATCAGCTCGAGTTCCTGGGCGACGCTCTTGCCGAAGCCGATGCCGGGATCGAGAGCGATCCTCTCCCGCTTCATACCGACTGCTACACACACTGCGACTCGATCGAGCAGGAACTGGCGGACCTCGTCCACGACGTTGACGTAGGCCGGCCCTGCGAAGGTGTTCTCCGGCAAGCCGCGCCGATGCATCAGGACAACGTCGGCATCCCGGCTGGCCACCAGCGGCAGCATCGCCTCGTCGTCGCGGAGCGCCGAGACATCGTTCACGATGCGCGCGCCGGCATCGAGCGCCGCGCGAGCGACCAATGCCCGTCGCGTATCGATCGAGACACGCACCTTCTGCCGCGCCAGGCCTTCGACCACGGGCAGGATGCGGCGCAGTTCCTCGTCCGGCGACGTCGGCTGCGAGCCAGGACGGGTGGATTCACCGCCGACATCGACGATGTCGGCGCCCTCCGAAACGAAACGCAGGCCATCGTCGATGGCCTGCGCCGGGTCGAGGCGTTCACCGCCGTCGGAAAATGAATCGGGCGTGACGTTGACGATCGCCATCAGGAGCGGGCGATCGAGTGGAATGCCGGCGTAGGCCGCCGTCAAATGCCCGGCTGCGGCTCGGGATTGGCGCCAGGCGCCGGACCGCCGCTGCTGCTGGTCGGGACCGAGGCGCGGCGACGCCGCTCGGGCCCCGCGCCACCGGTGTCGTCACGGATGATTTTCTCACCGCGCAGAACCTGGCCGATCTCTTCGGTGCCGAGCGTCTCGTACTCGAGCAAGGCCTTGGCGATCTTGTGCAGTTCGTCGAGGCGCTCGGTCAGGATCGCCCGCGCCCGGCCCTCGGCCTCTTCGATGAGACGGCGCACTTCCTGGTCGATGATCTGAGCCGTTGCCTCGGACACGTTCTGCGTCTGCGTGACAGCGTGACCGAGGAAAACTTCCTGTTCGTTCGCCTGATAACGCACGCGCCCGAGCTTGTCCGACATGCCGAACGCCGTGATCATGGCCCGCGCAGTCTGCGTCGCCATCTGAATGTCGCTCGCGGCACCGGTGGTGACGTTCTCCGGTCCGAAGATCATGTCTTCGGCGGTGCGGCCGCCGAACAGGATCGCCAGCCGCGACTCGAGGAACTGCTTGGTGTGGCTGAGGTGGTCGCGTTCCGGCAGCTGCATGGTGACGCCCAGCGCACGGCCACGCGGAATGATCGTGACCTTGTGCAGCGGGTCGCTCTTTGGCACGTGCAGGGCGACCAGCGCGTGACCAGCCTCGTGATAGGCCGTTAGCGTCTTTTCCTCGTCGGTCATCGCCATCGAGCGGCGCTCGGTGCCCATCAGCACCTTGTCCTTGGCGTACTCGAAATCGGCCATTGTGACGAGACGCTTGCCGACGCGCGCGGCGCGCAACGCGGCCTCGTTGATCAGGTTCGCGAGATCGGCACCGGAGAAGCCGGGCGTGCCGCGCGCAAGGACGTGCGGATCGACGTCGGGCGCCAGCGGGACTTTGCGCATATGGACCTTGAGGATCTTCTCGCGGCCGCCGACGTCGGGATTCGGCACCACGACCTGGCGGTCGAAGCGACCGGGCCGCAGCAGCGCCGGATCGAGCACGTCGGGACGGTTGGTGGCGGCGATCAGGATCACGCCCTCGTTGGCCTCGAAGCCGTCCATCTCGACCAGCAACTGGTTGAGCGTCTGCTCACGCTCGTCGTTGCCGCCGCCCAGGCCGGCGCCACGATGGCGGCCGACGGCGTCGATTTCGTCGATGAACACGATGCAGGGCGCGTTCTTCTTCGCCTGCTCGAACATGTCACGCACGCGCGAAGCGCCCACGCCCACGAACATCTCGACGAAGTCGGAGCCCGAAATGGTGAAGAACGGCACGTTGGCTTCGCCGGCGATGGCGCGCGCCAGCAACGTCTTGCCGGTGCCCGGAGGGCCGACCAGGAGACAGCCCTTGGGAATCTTGCCGCCCAGCCGCTGGAATTTCTGCGGATCTTTCAGGAAGTCGACGATCTCCTCGAGTTCGGCCTTGGCCTCATCGATGCCGGCAACGTCGTCGAAGGTGACGCGGCCGTGCTTCTCGGTCAGCAGGCGCGCCTTCGACTTGCCGAATCCCATGGCGCGGCCAGTACCGCTCTGCATCTGGCGCAGGAAGAAGATGTAGACGCCGACCAGCACCAGCACCGGCAGCCAGCTCACGAACATGCTGCCGAGATTGACGCCCTCCTCGGCCGGACCGGCGTCGACGCGGTCGACGTTCTTGATCAGCATCGGCATGAGCGCTTCGTCGGGCGGGGTGCTCGGCACGTAGGTCGAGAACTTCTGCACGCCGCTGCGCGGCTCGCGGAAGGTGCCCGTGATCGTGTTGCCCTGGATCCGGACGTCCTGGACCTGGCGCTGCTCGACGGCGCGCACGAAGTCGGAATAGGAGACCGTGTTGGCGGCAGTTCGCGTCGCGCCCCCCTGGAAGACGCTGTAAAGCAGCGCCAGCAGCAGCACGATGACGATCCAAAGGGCGGCGTTACGGTTGAACGGGTTCACAGGCTCATTTCCGTTGAAGGGGGCTTCAATCTACATGGGATGCGGCTGGCTCGCCGCAAGCAAAAAATTCAGCCGGAACGAGCGGCTGGCGTCCGTTCCTGCCACTTTCGGGCCATACAATCCAGCGCAGGCGGCGGCTCGGCAGGACTTGCCGCAGCGTCAAACGGCAGGCCGATAGCGTGAAATCCTGGCCTTTGCCCGATTTGCCGCGGACCACGGGGCCCGCAAGGCGATGCGCGGCCCGTTCGGCCCGATCACGGCGCGGCGCATGATCGCGCCCGCCGATGGCCAGGACGACCCGGCTGAGCAGCCTTGCCTGTAGACTCGCGTCCAACCGGCAGAATCCGGCCCGGTCGATGATGGCACCCCCGGTCTGGTCGAATTCCAGCGTCTCGATCGCCGCTCGGGCCAGGCGCCGCTCGTCGTCAGCTCGGGCACCATGTTCACCGGCGGCGAAGGTCGCGCTCGACGGCGCAGCCGCACGCAGGCGCGCCCTCTCGAAACGCAGGTCGGCGTTCGACGGGTCGTCGATCCACGGCACGCCGCGCGCCAGCAGCGTCGCGGTGAGCCGCTCCCGCGGCACGGTGAGCAGCGGACGCAGCAATCGCACGTCCGCTCGTTCGACCAGTGCCGCCATGCCGGCAAGCCCGTCGGGGCCGCTGCCGCGGGCGGCGCGCATGATCACGGTTTCGGCCTGGTCGTCGGCGTGGTGGGCCAGAAGAAGATGAAGGATGCCGCGGCGGCGGCATTCACCTGACAACAGGCGGTAGCGTTCGGTCCGGGCGGCCGCCTGCAGGCCGCTTCGCGGCTTCGGCCCCGACCAGCAAAGCACGACAGCCTCGATCCCGAGGCTTTTCAGCAAGGTACGCGTCGAGGTCGCTTCCTCGTCCGATCCGGACCGCAGGCCATGATCGACGATCAGGGCGACGATCCGCCCGCTTCGCACTGCCGCCCAATCACGCGCCAGCAGGGCCAGAGCCAGTGAATCCCGCCCCCCTGAAACAGCCACCGCGACGACAGGCTCGGCTTCGAACGGATCGAACGGCGCCATCAGGCGCGCGAAGGTGCCGGCATCGACCAGCTGGGAGTCGTCGGGCGTCAGCCGCATCCGTTCTTCTGACGCTCCTGCTCGATCCGGCGCTTCTGCAGGTCGGTGGCGCGAGGATAGTCCTGGGCGAAGCGCGCGAAGATCGCGCAGGCGTCAGGCTTGCGACCCAGGGTCGCCAGGGTAATGCCGAGCTTCAGTAGATTGTCCGGCCCCTTCGGGCTCGACTTGTAGGCCTTGTAGCCCTCGGCAAAGGCCGTCATCGCATTCTGATAATCGCGACGCGCATAATAGGTCTCGCCCAGCCAGTACTGGGCGTTGCCGGCCAGCGCATGCTGCGGATTGCGCTGCACGAAAGCCCGGAACCCCTTCTCGGCGCCGGCATAGTCGCCGTCCTGCAGCTTTTTGAAGGCATCGTTGTAGACTTGGTCGGCGGCACCTGCCGCGGCGGCCGGCGGCGCGCCTGCTGGCGGCGCAGCACCAGGCGGCGCCGCAGCAGCAGTCGACGGGGTGGTCGGACGGGCAGCCGGTGCGCCGCCCGGGCGACCACCGCCCTTCTCCACCTGGTCCAGACGGAATTCGTAGTCCGCCTGCATCTTCTCCATCTGCTGCTGGAGCTGCTGGTTGCGGTACTGCAACTGCTCGATCTGCCCCGTCAGAAGCGAAATCGCCTGTTGCAGCTGGTTGAGCCGGTCCTCGACATAGACAGGGTCCGCCCGCTGGGCAGCCGCCGCCGTCGGCAGCGCGAGGGCGACGAGGATCAGAAGCCGCAAGGGCAATTTCTTCATGGCGATCGATTGTTTCAATCTAAACGCGGCCATTTTCAGGCATGACCGCCCGGCCTCCAAACGAAAACGCCGGCCGCGGGGCGGCCGGCGCTCGAAATCATTGCAGGATCACCGTTGCGGTGACGCCTCCTTACTGAAGAGCCGTCACGGCGCGGCGGTTGCGCGCCCATGCCGCCTCGTCGGAACCGACGGGATCGGGACGCTCCTTGCCATAGCTGATCGTCTTGACCCGGGCCGCCGGAATGCCTTGCGCGACCAGATATTGGCGGGCCGCATTGGCGCGGCGTTCGCCCAGCGCCAGATTGTATTCGCGGGTGCCGCGCTCGTCGCAATGGCCTTCGATGGTGATCTGGTAGTTGCCGTACTTCTTCAGCCACTCGGCCTGGCGGTTCAACGTCTGCCGGCCGTCTTCGCGGACCGTGGACTGGTCGGTTTCGAAGAACACCCGGTCCCCGACGTTCTGCCGGAAGTCGGCAACCGAGCCCGGTGTCACGGTCGTGGTTGCAGGTGCAGCCGCCTGTTGGTCGTTGCTGCAAGCCGCGATGAGAATCATCGCCGCGATGGCTGTCAAAGCCTTGATCATGCGCATCCTTTTCCACTCCCTGACAACATCGACCCGGGCGCAGGAGCCGCTCTGGTCGACAAAAAATAGAATATCCTTCGCTACTGCGGAATCAAGGGTGACCAGGCCGGATCCGACGCATCCGTCTGAGTCGGTACCTGGCGCTCGAAACGTCCCGTGATGTCGACTTGGTGCAGTGTGACGGATCCTGCACGGCCTCCCGAGTTGGGCTGCTGGCGGAAAAACATCAGCACGCGGCCGTTCGGCGCCCAGGTCGGGCCCTCGACGAGGAAGCCGTTCGCCAGCATGCGTTCGCCACTGCCGTCGGACCGCATCACGCCGATGCCGAAGCTGCCGCCGGAAATCTTGGTGAAGGCAATGAAGTCACCGCGCGGAGACCACACGGGCGTCGCGTAACGGCCTTCGCCGAAACTGATGCGTCGCTCGCCGCCGCCGCCGGCGCCCATCACGTAGAGCTGCTGCGTGCCGCCGCGATCGGAATTGAAGACGATCTGCGAGCCGTCGCTCGAGTAGCTGGGCGAAGTGTCGATCGCGGGTCCGCTGGTCAGGCGACGCAACGCCCGCCCGCGCAGGTCCATCTCGTAGATGTCGGTGTTGCCGTCGGCCGAGATGCTCATCACCACCTTGGTGCCGTCGGGCGAGAAGCGCGGCGCGAAGCTCATCCCCGGGAAGTTGCCGAGCAGTTCGCGCCGGTTACTCTCGACGTTCTGCAGGTAGACCCGCGGCGGCGCGTTGTTTTCGCCGTACGCCATGTAGACGATTTCCTGCAGGGTCGGCGAGAAGCGCGGCGTGAGCGCGATCGTCTTGCCATCGGTGATGTAGCGGGTGTTGAAACCGTCCTGGTCCATGATGGCGATGCGCTTGACGCGATTGCCGAGCGGACCTGTCTCGGCGACGTAGGCGACGCGGGTGTCGAAGTAACCCTCTTCGCCGGTCACGCGCTTGTAGATGGCGTCGGCGATGATGTGGGCCAGACGCCGCCACTTGTCGGGCTGGCTGGTGAATGAAAGTCCGGTCGCCTGCTGGCCGACCACGACATCCCACAGCCGAAAATCGACCTTGATGTTGCCGCCCGACTGCGCGACCTGGCCGACGACGACGCCGGCGGCGCCGACGCTACGCCAATCGGGAAATCGCGGCGGCGCATTGGGATCCATGTTCTGCTGGATGAACGCGCTGGGCGAGATGGATCTGAACAGGCCGGAGTTCTGCAGATCGTTGCGGACGACGCCGGCAATGTCGGCACCGACCTTGTCGCCCTTGAAGTCGACGATCGCGATCGGCACCGGCTCGAAGCTCGGCTTGGTCATGTCGATGGTGAGTTGGGCGTGCGCGGGGGCTGCGGCACCGGCAGCCAGCGCAACACCGCCCAGAATCGTCTGGCGTCGGGGGAGCATCATGTCGAACCTCGTGTTCATGGGTGCGTTGCCTCTATAGCGGGACGTTGGTCAATAGTCGCGTGGATCGAAATTGAAGGTGATCGTCTTCCAGCTGCCGAACTTCTCGGGCGACAGAGGCCATGGCTGACAGCGCGGATTCATGATCGCGCGGTGCGCCGCATCCGCGGCGGCGCGATAGACGGGATCGCTGTTGTAGCGTCCGGGTTCGCGCACCTCCGCCTTCACCGGCGTGCCGTTCTGACTCATCTCGACGACGAGTGTGATGATCATCGCCTGATCGCGCGCGCCGCCCTGGGTGTTCCAGCATGGCCTGATCTTCTGGCGCACACCCTCGATCTCGCTCGCCGTGACGACGGCAGCGAGATTGGGAGCCGCAGGGGCCTGACGCGTCACCTGCGGCGGCTTGGGTTGCTGCTCGGGCGTCTGCACCTTCGACGGCGATTGCTTGTTCTTGAGAATGTCATCGAGAAGCGAGTCAACAC
>Ga0194051_1000584_pt1 | contig 20621 bp, 14 predicted proteins | sample SepL2320m_MetaG_FD_161275 | JGI IMG/M metagenome (GOLD analysis project Ga0194051, IMG submission 161275) | Anoxic zone freshwater microbial communities from boreal shield lake in IISD Experimental Lakes Area, Ontario, Canada - Sep2016-L239-20m | ecosystem: Environmental > Aquatic > Freshwater >... | reverse complement strand
CTGATGCAAACGCCGGGCTGTCTGTGGGTCGCTGCAGTCCTCGAAGCGTTCCCCATCTAGGTGGAACTCACCTCGCCACTCGCCGTGATGGTGGCCGTCCAATCCAAAGTACAAACCAGCGCCCAGCTGCACACCCGTGTCGCCAAGGACCTCAATCTGAATAGGCCGCTGACTGCCATCTTGCATGGTGCCAGTGACGGTGCCGCCGAGCAGTCGGCGGTTCTGCGGATCAAACCTCAGGTCGGGTTGAAGATCCACGATTGGATCCACGCTGCCGTCGAGATGCTCAACTCCAGCAGTCACAGTCTTTTGAGCAAAGCCCGGCATCTGCACCAAGGTGAAATGAAGGTGCAACGCATAGCGAGACCCATCGGGCCGTTCCATGAGTGCCGGACACCAGATCATCATGAACCCCACCCCCGCTGGAAAGGCAGTCGAATCTGCGCGGTCTACCGTTGGTGGGCCTACGTCATACCGGACTCCCCAAGAGTGGTCACGAGTGCAGACCCAAGACTCGGGATTGACTTCGGTGCGATGCCCGTCGAGTTGAACCCAACCCGTTGCTACTCCGGTTTGGTGATAGCGCACGAGGTCAGCAGAGACTCGGTACTGATCGCGCATGTGCGTACGCTCCTCAAGCTGCGGCGGCACGATGCCATCAAAGGTGATCTCGAATGAGATGGGCTGCACCTCGTTTGCCTCGAGGCTAAATCGCACCTGCTGCAGCGGCTCGAGGACCTGATAGCGAATGGGACCAACAGAAGTTGACTCCGGGTCCGAGGACAAGCTTCGGCTGCTGCGAACAGTTGTCTGTTGGGTACCTTGGCTCACGGCGGCGTAGGCGTCCAACACATTCCTGTTTGGGTAGCGGCCAAGTCCGAACCCAATTTGTAGGCTCCCGTCACGGGCCATCGCCATTGCACAGACCTTCTCAGTCCAGGCCGGATCGCTAGTGCCCACTACTGCAAAGGTGTCGGCAACCTGATGGGTGAAGCCCTCATCTGCTGCTCCGAGCGGGCCTATCGGGTTGTGTGCCATTGCGTTGCTTCTCCCATGGTCAGCGAGTTGCGGTTCACCCTAGTTCTGGCAAGGCAAAGCGGATGATCCTGCAAGTTGCGTCCGAAACCTGCTGGCATGGGGAGATGACGAATTCGCCCCTGCCATCCTCCGAGCCTGACAGCACTCAAGAAAAAATCGGCCAAAGCCGAGTGTCTGCAGAGGAGAAAGCAGAAGCTGCAGAGCTTCTGGCTCGTTATGCCGAGTTCATCGACGCTGGTGACTTTGAGGGATTAGCCGAGTTGCTAGCCGATGCGGAGCTGCTCGACGAGTCTGGCAATCGCATCGCCCAAGGCAAAGCAGAAATGCTCGCTCTGTACTCGGCCATGACCCTGCGACACGCTGATGGCACGCCGCTTACTGCGCACGTGATTACGAATGTGATTGTCGAGTCCGCCGGCCCGGATGAGCTTCAGATGCGGTCTCGCTTCACAGTCTTTCAAGCCACCGATTCCTTACCTCTGCAGCCCGTGGTCGTTGGCAGGTATGTGGACACACTGAGGCGAATTGATGGGTCGTTGAGATTCACAGCCCGCGTCATGATGCCGCAAGCCTGGGGCGACGTCAGTCAACACCTGAGCTTTGACCCACGTTAGTTTTCGAAGCAGAAACTCACTCCGGAGACGCCGAACCCGTCTCTCTGGTCTAGGCCTTGTCGGACTGCTGCTCGCTCTTCGCCTTTTTGTCGTTGCGCTGCTTCGTTGCTAGGACGAATGCAAGAACAAATCCGACTATTCCACCAATGATGAGGTAAATATTCAGATCCACTTTGGCAAGCTACTTATTAATGCAGAATCTCGGCTAGCTCGCGGGTGTCTGCTTTGTAGGGGCCTTGGGGGTCTTCGGGGTCGCACAAGGTTGTTGCATCTAGGTACACGCGAGGCGTGCGATACAGGTACGCAATAGCAAATGCGTGGTTTGGCGTTACGTAACGATCGTTCTCGTTCTCCTCAAGCCAGGTCCGCAGGCGAGGCGCATGTTTTGCGCTCATATTGGGGAACAGGTGATGCTCAACATGGTGGCTGAAGTTGAAGTGCAGGCGATCAATGATCGGCAGTGTGGTCACACTCATCGAGTTTTCGATCGGGTCATTCGACTTGGTCATCGGCCGCATGAAGTGATTGGTGGCGATATAGCCCATAACGAGAGCGTTGGTCAGCATCACGGGAATTGCGATGACGAACAGGGCGTAGAACGGTCCAGCCAAGATACCTACGGTGATCCACAAGGCTAGGCAGACAGCGCTATCGATGATTGCTCTGCGGCGATTGAATCGAGCAAAGGTGCGCATGTACTTGGCCTGAATCCACAGAACGACTTGGCCGTGGAAGGTGAACCAGTAAGCAAAGAAGAACACGCTCGACCAGTGCCGCGATCCGGGTGCCAGACGAGCCACAAAGCGAGTAGATGGAGCTTTTTCGAATCTTGAAACAGTGCCAAAGCTATCTGGATCGGAGTTGCCCATATTGGTTTTGCCATGGTGTATCTGGTTATGCCAGACCCGCCAGAGCGAGGGGGATACCAGCATGGGTGCAAACCCTAAGTAGCCCAGAAAGTACTGCAGGCCTTTAGATTTAACGACTGCACCATGGAGCACCTCATGCGCCAAGAATCCCATTGATGCGAAGCATTGGCCCATCACGAGCCCGAGCAGCACGCACAGATACCAAGGCGGCCGCACAACGATGATGGTGGTTCCCGCAGCGAGTGCAGTCGCAACAAGCGGAATGAACCAGAGCGCTCGCTGTGGTTGACGCTCAAAGGTGTCGGCAGGCAAGTCAGCTTTGATCTGCTTGCGGGTCTCTTCGGTACTTGGGGGAGTCATGGAGTCGGTCATGGCATTCCTCGCGTGTCGTGTTTTTTATGAAGTGTGCGTAGGACAGTTTGGGTGACCCAGACCTGCCTTACCCAAATAGCTCTTCCTGTATCGTAACCTACAGTAGCGTAGCTTACCGGATCGTAACTTACTTTATCGTAACCTACGCGAGCGTAGTACACTTGTCCATATGGCAGATGGCACACGTACCCGGCTCTCCGCTGGTGAGCGCAGAAATCAACTCGTTGAAGTGGGTCGGCAAGTCTTTGCAGAGAAAGGTTATGAGGCAACTTCCGTAGAAGAAATTGCTGAACGCGCCAAAATCTCGAAGCCCATCATCTACGAACACTTCGGCGGCAAAGAGGGCCTGTATGCCGTCATTGTGGATCGAGAGATGGACTACGTCATTCAGCAAATTTCCGAGGCAATCTCTACGGGTCCTCCTCGGGAGCGGATTGAGGGCGCAGCGCTTGCTTTCATGAAATACGTTGAGGAACGACCAGACGGATTCGCTGTTTTATCCCGTGATTCACCAACTCAGAGCGGCCTCGCCAACTTGTTAGCCGAGGTTGGCTTTCGAGTTGGCAACGTGTTCACCGAACAGTTCAAGCGTGCAGGTTACGACCCCAAAGCTGCGCCCATCTATGCGCAGAGCCTGATCGGTATGGTCACTTTTGTGGGTCAATGGTGGGTCGATAACCCCAAGATGTCTGCCGAGGAAGTTGCCGCACACATTTCCGCGCTGTCATGGATGGGTCTGCGACACCTCCCGAACAAACCACAAAAAGCAGTGCAGCCGAAAGCAGTGCACTCTCGCTCGAAGTGAGAGTGTTGTTTCCATGAGTCCGAGCGAGCCAGTTACCCAGATCGCAGCAGTCGACCGCCTGGCCGTTCGCGTCACAAAAGATGCTGCCCGGCAGATTCGCGGCGGTCACCCCTGGGTATTCAACAACTCCATTACCTCGCTCAAGGGGGATGGGCAAGCGGGCGACCTTGCGGTGATCTTCGATGAGCGCCGTGAGTTCATGGCGATTGGCCTGTATGACCCTGACTCAGCAATCAGCATCAAGATTCTTCACCATGGAAAACCTGTTCAGATTGATGCTTCGTTCTGGACACAGCGTCTGACTGCTGCAAACGAACTGCGCGTCGGCGCATTCGATCCAACCCACACCACCGGCTACCGCTGCGTGCACGGCGAGAATGATTCCCTGCCCGGTTTGGTGCTCGACCGCTACGCCGATACCTATGTACTCAAGCTCTACAGCGCCGCCTGGTTCCCTCACTTAGAACAAATCCTGAGCAGCATCAGCGAAGTGTTTGAGCCGCAAGCTGTGGTGTTGCGCTTGGCTAGAGGCTTGCAGAATCCCGGCCAGCAATTCCTGTTCCGTGGCGCAGCGCTGAGAGACGGCCGAGCCCTGTTCGGAGAGCTACCAGAACAGGCTGTTGCCTTCATCGAGAATGACCTGCGTTTTGAAGCGGATGTTATCCACGGTCAGAAGACAGGGTTCTTCTTGGATCAGCGAGACAACCGGGCTCGGGTTCGTTCGCTAGCCCAGGGTTCTCGAGTGCTTGATGTGTACTGCTGCACAGGCGGGTTCTCGGTGAACGCCGCTGCTGGGGCAGCAGCATTAGTCCACAGCGTCGACATCAGTGCTGCAGCAATTGCATCAGCGAAGCGCAATATGGCCAGAAACGCAGGCCGCTCGGCCGTGCGCGCTTGCGCACACCAAGTCTCTGTTGGTGATGCCATGACCGTTATGTCTCAAATGATCGAGGCCGGCAGGCTCTTTGACATGGTCATTGTCGACCCACCCTCGTTTGCCTCAAAGCAGGACCAAATCGATGGCGCCCTACGTGCCTATGGCAAGTTGACCGAGTTGGCGGTCCGGCTCCTTAACTCGGGGGGCATGTTGGTGCAGGCCTCTTGCTCGGCCCGAGTCACCTCTGAACAATTCATGGAGGCGGTGGGCGATGCCGCGTATCGATCTGGCGTTCAGCTTGACGGAATCAGTCACACCACGCACGCAATCGATCACCCCGATACCTTCCCGCAAGGGGCGTACCTCAAGGCGATTTTTGCCCGGGTCCTGCCGTTACGCTGATTGCGAATCTGGCTCTTCAACCCGGCCGTCTGTATGGCGCGCAAAGCGCTTTGGTTCTGCTCCATGAACCGGGCCGTCCTCTGGCCATGGCCATCCACCAAACTCGGTGCGCCGGAAGTCCTCGAAGGCCTGCTCGAGTTCGGCTCGCGTGTTCATAACAAAGGGACCGTGTTGCGCCACGGGTTGGCCGATTGGTCGGCCTTGCAGCAACAAAAGCTCAACTGCTTGCGCACCTGCAACCAATTCAATCTCGCGGTCCGAAGCCAGAGCTAAGCCAGTCTCTGAGTGGTACTGCTCGTCTGCGACGGTCAGCGTGGAGCCCTCAAAGAAATACAAGATGCGCGCCGTGTCGGGGCCAAGCGCTGCCGGCAGCGTCCAGCTTGCGCCAGCCTGCATACGGATCGACCAGATCGCCACGTCTGAGTCGTTCCGCGCTGCCCACGAGTTGGGAGGCGGTTGTGGCGGTTCGCAACTGTTGTTGGGAATCGCCCCTGCGATGATGGTGACCTCGGTGGTGAGTCCCGCAGAGTCGGTGAACTCCACCCTAGGAATCTGGTGATTCCACAACATGGTGAAGTGTGGTTCCACCAACTTGTCTTCGGGTGGCAGGTTCAGCCAAATCTGAAATAGCTCAGCTGGATTCGGGCTGCTTGGGCTGAGCAGGGGAAACATCTCTGAGTGGACAATTCCGCTTCCCGCAGTGAGCCACTGCACGTCACCTGCACCGAATCTGGCAGCGGCACCCAGTGAATCTGAGTGGTCGATTAAGCCCCGACGAACAAACGTTACGGTCTCGAACCCGCGGTGAGGGTGCTGCGGAAACCCAGGAACAGCCGACCCGTGGTACATCCGCCAGCCGTCCTTGCCCGCAAAGTCAGACCCCATCTGCCGGCCCTCGAGCGAAGCCGCTGGGCCAAACTCTGCGTTGCCCTCGGGGTAGGCATCATCGTGATGCGCGCAGAACAGGAATGGATCAATTGTTGGCCACTGTGGGCCGAGTGAAACAGTCTGCAGAACCGGGTGCTGAGACATCAGAAGGCAGTCCGTTCGGGTCTAGTAGTTAGACCAGTGGGGGAAGTGATTGTTGGGTGTCCATCATGTCGGCCATAACTACCTTGATGAACTCGTCAACCTCCTCAGTGATTCCGCCGCTGACCCCGCCGTAGATCGCAGCGCTTCCAGCTGGTTCGTCCTTGCGCTCAATCCCGTACTGCACTGCCTCGTCAAGGTCAGCAGCAAACTTCTCGGCTAGGCCGGGCTGGGTTTGAGGTCCTGTCACAGCCATGTGGATCGAGTTGGGGTACTGCTGGCCGTTGAACCTCCACCCTCGTAACCGCATGAAGTCATTGACGTGATAAATGTCGAACAGATCGGAGGTGAAAGCGAAGCAGAAGGTTGGAGCGCCGATGATCCGTAGCTCAGAATGCGAGGTGACTGCGGCCTTCATCTTGTCGGCCGTAGAGAAGATTGCTTTGGCGTGCGACAGGTAGCCGTCCTTGCCGTAGGCAACCATGGAAGCCCAAGTTGCTGCGAGCAGACCAAGCGAACGAGAGCCGTCCATGCCCGGTGAGCAGTACTTTCCGCCAGTCCAATCGGTCAGATAGAAGTACTGCGAGTTGCGCAGGGCCTTGTCCCGAACGGCAAGGACAGAGGACCCCTTCAAGCCGTATCCGTACTTGTGAATATCGGCGCTGATGCTGGTCACTCCTGGGACCCGGAAGTCGAACAATGGGATCTCGTATCCCAGTTCTTGTCCCCATGGCAGGATGAACCCGCCGAGACAACCGTCTACATGCAGGCCGGTTCCATTGCTCAGCGCCAGTTGCCCGAGCTCGGCTATGGGGTCAACCACGCCGTGGCCATAGGTGCAAGCTGATCCGACGATTGCAATGGTCTGATCATCCATCAGGTTGGCCACTGCATCTAACTCAACAATGCCCGTCTCTGGGTTAATCGGGGCAACGCGAAGCTCGATGCCAAACAGATGACAGGCCTTATCGAAAGCCGCATGCGCGCTTTCGGGCTTCACCACGTTGGGGTGAATGATGCCGCGGTCATCGCGAGCTTGCTCCCGATAGGCCAGCATGGCGTGCGTGATGCTGGCGGTGCCACCGCTTGTCACTATGCCTGCGGGTGTTGTGTCAGTCACAGCCTCGGCATGCAACATGTCGAGCGTCATCGCAATGATCTCGCCCTCGAACTTGGTAGCGCTGGGACAGACATCTCGTTGTAGTGCGTTGACGTGACCAAACAAGCCGAATGCCTTGGTCATGTAGTCGTAGTGCTCACGGTCTCCGCAGTAGTAGGAGCCAGAGACTTGGCCGGTCTCCCAAGAAGTATCTTCCTCGACAGCCATCTGCTGAAGCTCGGCCAGAATCTCTGAACGGTCTCTTCCGTGCTCGGGCAATTGGCGATTGACAGTGAAACGTTCGGCGTAGGGATAGTCACTCATGGCTCAAAGCTTCGCAGATAGAGAGGTGGTTTGTGAACGCGGCTTGGAATTGAATTTGTGAACGCTCGTACATCTCGTGGTACTCGGAGCGCGGCGTGTAGCTAGCGGCTTGATCGAGTCGAACCTCGGTCGGGTCCTCTCCCTGCGATCTACACAAGGCAACCATTCCAACAGCAGTAGCTGCGGCTAGCTCAGGGTCCGCTAACACGCAGACCCGTCGGTTGAGAACATCGGCTAGCACTTGAGCCCAGCCGGCAGAGCGTGCGGCGCCTCCGCCGAACACGATTTCTTCGCAGGTGGTTCCCGTCAGACCTTCTACAGCGGGCAGTAGCCATCGGAGGTTATGCGCTGTTCCTTCGATAACCGAGCGCAGCATTGATTCTCGAGTTGTGCTGAGCGACAGGCCGATGAATCCGCCACGTTGGGCAGTCTCGGCACGTGGTGACATCGATCCGGCCAGCCAAGGCAAGAACAACAGTCCCTCGGATCCAGGCTGAGACTGTGTCAACGCCGACTCAAGTTCATCAAACTGACCCTGTCCGCTAGACGTCTCACCTTCAGTTCGGTCGCGTTGTGGCCGAAGCAGGTTGAGCGTGTGCTCGACGGCGGCTCCCGAGATGCCGTTCTCGGCCATCACTACATGGCGACCCTGCACAGGAGCCGGCATGGCGAGCACCTCGTGATCAAGATCAACTCGATGCCCGTCAAGTGAGTCCACGAGCACTGCAGTGGTGCCAATCATCAGGCCACACTGCCGTGTTGATGTAGAGACTGCTGGGTTCGAGACTGTTGATGTAGAGACTGTTGATGTAGAGACTGCCGAGTTCGATACTGCCGAGTTCGCCCCGCTAGTTGAGCCCTGCCCTCGACCATGCAGCACGCCAGTGGCAAATGCGCCGGCCTGGGTGTCGTTCATTCCAGCGCGCACCGAAACTGCGCTGGGTAAGCCAAGTTGCCCGGCTAGATCAGCTGGGACCTGGCCCACGATGTCATCCACCCCAATCAGCACTGGGAGTTTGCTGGGATCAACTCCCGTCATGGCGACTAAATCGGAGTCGTACTCTGTTGTTCCAACAACTCGGTTGTCACACAGTTGTGAGGCAAACATGGTGCACTGAGTCGCAACTGCACGCCCAGTCAGGCGAAGGTTGATGAAATCCATGACCTCGAGATAGGTGGCAGTCTGCTCGTGGATCAGAGGCTGCTCGCTCTGTAGATACAGCAAATGCGCCAGGGATAACCCGCCACCGATGGGCGGAATCCCGTGCCGGTCGACAAAAATCTCAAAGGCCTGCTCATGGCGTTCCATGACCGACCAGCACAGATCCTCGCCGCGATGATCCAGATACATAAGAAGCGGACCCGTGACGGCCCCTTGAGCATCCACGCCAACAATCGAGGAATACTGACTGCAGACCCCAATGCTCGCGATGCGGCGGGATCGATCAGGCTGGGCATCTGTGATTTCTTGAATCGCCTCTCGCACACCGATCCAAATCTGCTCGGCGTCTTGAGTAACAGCCGCACCCTCATGACGCGTTGTCAGTGGACGGCTAGAAGATGCATGTATCTGACCGGTGTCGTCTACGAGAACTAGTTTGAGATTCGTAGACCCGACGTCAATTCCAATTGCATGCATTCGCTCAAGGTAGACCTAGCGGCTAGTCGAGGAACTGTTTTGGCGCGAGTTGCAGCAATCGCTCTACACTGCGCCCGTTAGTAAATACAGCAGTTAGTAAATACAGCAGTTAGTAAATACAGCAGTTAGTAAATACAGCAGTAGTAAATACAGCAGTACAGAAATACAACCGAGGATCTTGCTTCGCCAAAGACCCCAAGGTGAATCCTGCGTTGAGCGCTTGCGCTGATTGCAGGATCTGAAAGGACCGTCACTGGTTCGCCTGGGTAGGTGGATACTCCAGTACACCCGACCAGTTCGGTCGAGGGGGGCGTCCGCTTTGCGGCGCCCGATCCTCCCGAACAGATGGAGAGGAGGTGTCAATGGAAAACCCACGACCTGACAAGGTTGCAGTTGTAGATGAGGTCCGAGAGAAGTTTGAGTCCTCTGATGCGGTGCTGTTTACTGAGTATCGGGGATTGACGGTTCAGGATCTTGCTGAACTGCGTGCATCACTGAGCGCAGTTGGGGGCGAATACCGCGTGTATAAAAACACCCTTGTTCGACTCGCAACCAAGGATCTTGAGGTTGATCAGAGCTTCGAGGATGACCTAGTTGGTCCAACGGCCATCGCATTTGTTGGTCAGAAGCCCGATGGCACGCCTGGTGACGCAGTCATGGTTGCCAAGGCATTGCAGGCATTTGCTAAGTCAAACCCATTGCTCATTATCAAAGGCGGCCTACTCGGCACTCATGTGCTCAACGCGGAGAGTGCAAAACAACTCGCAAGCGTTGCGCCTCGTGAAGAGTTGCTGTCTAGGTTGGCCGGTGGGATCGCAGCCCCGATGCGTGAATTCGCCTCGTTGTTGCAAGCAATTCCTGCCAGCTTTGCCTATGGGCTCAAAGCGCTGATCGATGCCGGAGGCGCCGCTGGTGCACCCGTTGCCGAAGAAGTTGTTGAAGAAGTAGCGGCTCCTGAGCCAACTACTGAAGACACAGCTACCGAAGAAACAGCTACCCCTGAGGTAGCTGAAGAGGCCACTGCAGAAGTTGCAGATGAGGCACCTGAAGAAACCCCCGAAACACCTGCTGAAGATTCAGTAGATGCACAAGACGACAACGAAACAGTGGCAGATGCCGCTGCTGAAGAGGAGTAAGACACATGGCTACCAATGAAGAGATCCTTGATTCGATCTCAAACCTGACCGTGCTTGAGCTTTCAGAATTGCTCACTGCATTTGAAGAGCGCTTCGGCGTCACTGCCGCAGCACCTGTTGCTGCAGCCGCAGCAGCACCTGCCGGTGGCGGGGGAGCAGCTGAAGAAGAAGAAGAGAAGACTTCATTTGATGTGGTGCTCACCGAAGCCGGTGACCAGAAGATCAAGGTCATCAAAGAGGTCCGTGGGCTCACCAGCCTCGGACTCAAAGAGGCCAAGGACCTTGTCGAGTCCGCTCCCAAGGAAGTCCTTGAGGGTGTCTCGAAAGATGACGCAGAAAAAGCAAAGGAAGCCCTTGAGGGCGTCGGCGCAACTGTCGAGATCAAGTAAAAGTTCATCTCGATTACATGCTCTGAACGGGCACTAGCGTTCGCAATTCGGGAGTGTTCTCGCCGGCTAATCGGTTAGGAATGCTCCCGTTGCGCGTCCGATTGGCTGCAATTTCTTCGGCCTTCCTCAGGCAGTTCCAACCCCGTCTTGACCTGAATGAACAGCGCGCATACTCTGGAGAGTTGCCGTGCTCTGCTGTTCGCCCCTCTTCAGAAAATTTCTGCTGAGCGGTTCGCGTCCCAGACACAGTCCATACCCACCACTCTCTTGCACTCACTGGGAGTAAGTTTTGTCTTCACGCGTCACCATCCGTGATCGTTATTCGTTTGCCAACCTTGATGAGGTACTTGAACTACCAGATCTCATCGCAATCCAGAGGAAATCCTTTCATTGGTTCGTCGAGCATGGTCTTGCCGATGCATTCAAGGACATCTCTCCGATTAAGGACTTCACCGAGACGCTCAGTCTTGAGTTGGAATTTGATCCGAGTGATGAGGACCTCCGGCCGCCTCCGAAGTTCACTGTGGAGGAGTGCAAAGAGAAGGACATGACCTACTCTGCGCCCATCTTCGCTCGGGCTCGCTTTATGAACGCCACGACTGGCGAGATTAAAGAGCAGACGGTGTTCATGGGCGACTTCCCCATGATGACCGAGAAGGGCACCTTTATTATCAACGGCACTGAGCGTGTCGTGGTGTCTCAGTTGGTTCGATCACCCGGCGTGATCTTCCAGCCAGGAGAGCGCTTCCGCCTTCGTAATCTGTCCAAGCATCAGCTCGTTACGGGAACCATCCACCCGTATCGCGGTGAGTGGATTGAGTTCGACGTCGAACAGAAGCCCGGAAAAGACCCAACTGCTGGAACTCGAGTGGCACGCAAGCGTCGCCTCTCGCTGTTCCTGCTGATTCGTGCGCTGGGCTACGACGAAGAGAACTTCCCTGGGTTCCTTGAGTCTTTCGTTCGCCACTTCGATTTCCTTGAAGGCCAATGGGAGAAAGACCGCGAGCTTGTGGTCACCCAAGAAGAGGCGCTCATCGAGATTTACAAGCGTGCCCGCCCCGGCGAGCCAGCTACGCCCGATTCGGCCCGTAATTACTTTACGAATGCCTTCTTTGAGCCTCGCCGCTACGACCTCTCTCGCGTCGGGCGTTACAAGCTCAATCGCAAGCTCGGCCCAGAAATCGAGAAGCTCCAAGAGTTGTTCCCACAACTCAAGGGACGCCTCGATGAGCCAGAGATCGATCAGCCAGTGCTCAGCCGCTGCGAGGTTTTGGCCTCGACTACCTACCTGTTGAACTTGGCCATGGGTACCCACGGGTACCGCTTGGATGATCAGGATCACTTCGCAAACCGCCGTATTCGCAGCGTTGGCGAACTCATCCAGAATCAGGTTCGCATTGGTCTGTCTCGTATGGAGCGGGTGGTGCGCGAGCGCATGACCACTCAAGACGTCGAGGCAATCACGCCGACCACCTTGATCAATATTCGTCCTGTGGTTGCCGCAATTAAGGAGTTCTTCGGAACCTCGCAATTGTCGCAGTTCATGGATCAGGTCAACCCGTTGAGTGGGCTGACACATCGTCGCCGCCTGTCGGCGCTCGGCCCCGGTGGTCTGTCACGTGAACGTGCTGGCTTCGAGGTTCGAGATGTGCACTTCAGCCATTACGGCCGCATGTGCCCGATCGAAACTCCAGAAGGCCCAAACATTGGTCTGATCGGTGCCTTGGCAACCTTTGGTCGGGTGAACGAGTTTGGTTTCATTGAAACTCCGTACCGCAAGGTCATCAACGGCAAGGTCACCAACGAGATCATGTATCTCTCTGCCGATGAGGAAGAGGAATACGTCGTAGCCCAGGCCAACACCCCGGTTGACGATAAAGGCAACTTCCGTGCCGATCGAGTGCTGGTGCGGCGTTCTCCGCAGGCTGCCTCGCTGTCTGACTTGCGCTTGCAACTTGAGCGTGACGAGTTCCTAGGTGCCACTACCGAAATCTCGGCAGTGCCACCAGCAGAAGTTCAGTTAATGGACGTTTCACCACGGCAGATTGTGTCCGTGGCTGCAGCGCTCATTCCATTCTTGGAACACGATGATGCAAACCGTGCGCTCATGGGTGCCAACATGCAGCGTCAGGCAGTTCCATTGCTGCGTGCAGAGGCCCCGTACATCGGTACCGGAATCGAAAGTCGAGCGGCACGAGATGCAGCCGACATGATTCTTGCCGACGAGGATGGCGTAGTCGTTGAAGTTGACGGCTCACATATCGTTGTGGATTACAAAAAGTCTGGCAAGCGCACCTACAAACTGCACAAGTTTGAGCGTTCCAACCAAGACACCTGCATCAATCAGCGTCCTCGTGTAGACGAAGGTCAAAAGCTCAAAGCCGGAGATGTTCTCGCTGAAGGTCCATCCACTGACAACGGCGAACTCGCCCTGGGAAAGAACCTGCTCGTGGCCTTTATGCCATGGGAGGGCTACAACTTCGAAGATGCCATCATCTTGAACGAGCGAATTGTTCGTGATGATGTGCTCACCTCGATTCACATCAAGCAGCATGAGGTCGACGCCCGAGACACCAAGCTCGGCCCAGAAGAGATCACTCGCGATATTCCGAACCTCTCCGAGGAAATCCTCGCCGACCTTGACGAGCGCGGAATTATTCGTGTCGGTGCCGAGGTCAACCCAGGAGACGTACTCGTGGGCAAGGTCACGCCAAAGGGAGAGACCGAACTCACCCCAGAAGAGCGTCTGCTGCGAGCGATCTTCGGCGAGAAGGCTCGTGAAGTACGAGACACCTCGCTCAAGGTTCCTCACGGCGAGGTCGGCAAGGTCATTGACGTAAAGGTATTCAGCCGAGACGACAGCCATGAACTTCCGCCGGGAGTGAATCAACTCGTCCGTATCTTCGTTGCACAGAAGCGCAAGATCTCGGTTGGCGACAAGCTCGCTGGGCGTCACGGTAACAAGGGTGTTATCTCGGCCATCTTGCCTTCAGAGGACATGCCCTTTATGGAGGACGGCTCACCAGTAGACGTCATCTTGAACCCGCTCGGTGTGCCTTCACGAATGAACGTTGGACAGGTACTCGAGACTCACTTGGGTTGGGCTGCACGGTGGGGTTGGACTGACGGAAACACCGAGGTGGGAGAAGATCCCATCCGTGGAACCGAAACGAAGACCCGGCCCACAACCCGCCCGGCCACCCTCGTGGCCACGCCGGTATTTGATGGCGCCAAGTGGGACGAGGTGGAGTTGGCAGGCAAGCACCCAACCATCAAGAAGATCTTCGAGAACATCCATCCAGAAGCAGCGGATGGGACTCGTCTGATTGGTTCAGATGGCAAGGTCACCTTGTATAACGGCCGCACCGGAGAGCGTTACGACAACCCAATTACGGTTGGCTACAAGTACATCTTGAAGCTGGCTCACTTGGTGGACGACAAGATCCACGCTCGGTCCACTGGCCCGTACTCCATGATTACTCAGCAGCCACTTGGCGGTAAGGCACAATTCGGCGGACAGCGATTCGGTGAGATGGAAGTGTGGGCACTCGAGGCCTACGGTGCCGCATACTGCCTGCAGGAACTGCTGACCATCAAGTCCGATGACACCCTCGGCCGCGTCAAGGTGTACGAGGCAATCGTCAAGGGGGAGAACATCCCCGAGCCGGGCATTCCAGAGAGCTTCAAAGTGCTCATCAAGGAAATGCAGGCACTGTGTCTCAACGTTGAAGTGCTTTCGCAGAATGGTGAAGAGATCAAGATGCGTGAACTCGACGAAGACTTCTTTAGAGCCGCTGAAGAGCTTGGCATTGACTTGTCTCGCCCAGAACGCGGTACCGACGAGGATGACGCCCGCCGCCAGGCCGGGCGCTGAGAGAGGCTGAAATCATGATTGACGTCAATCTCTTCGACCAGCTCCGTATTGGTTTGGCTACGGCCGACGCAATCCGCACCTGGTCCAATGGTGAAGTAAAAAAGCCAGAGACCATCAATTACCGCACGCTCAAGCCAGAGAAGGACGGACTCTTCTGCGAGAAGATCTTCGGTCCTCAAAAGGACTGGGAATGCTACTGCGGTAAGTACAAGCGTGTTCGTTTCCGAGGCATCATCTGCGAGCGTTGTGGTGTCGAAGTCACCCGATCCAAGGTTCGTCGCGAGCGGATGGGTCACGTAGAACTCGCAGCCCCTGCAGTGCATATTTGGTACCTGCGCGGTACGCGCTCTTGGCTTGCCTACTTGCTGTCAGGAACCGAGGCTCGTGAAGAGCTCAAGGCCAAGCAACTCGAAAAGGTCATCTACTTTGCGGCCGACTTGGTTACCTGGGTCGATGTGGACAAGCGCCACGAGGACCTGCCAAGTCTTGAAGCCGATCTGATCGGTGAGCGCGAAGCTATCGAGAAGGACCGTGAGCTGAAGCTCGCCAAGCGACTCGAGGAGCTTGAGTCGGAACTCGAAAAGCTCGAGGCAGATGGTGCAAAAGAGTCCGATCTGACTGCCCGTCGCAAGGCCGCAGACAAAGACCTTGCAGCAATCCGAGAGGATTTTGACGGCGAACTCGATCTGGTCAACCGCGTGTGGGATGAGTTCAAAGACCTGTACCCGCGCAAGATCCTTGAAGACGAGATGCTCTGGCGTGAACTCGAAGATCGCTACGGCGACTACTTCGAGGGTGGTATGGGTGCAGCAGCGATCAAGCAACTGATCGACCGCATCGATCTTGACGAAGAAGAGATCAAGCTCCGAGCGGCAATCGACCCTGAAGAGGGAAAGAAGCCACTCTCGGCACAGCGCAAGCAAAAGGCGATTAAGCGCCTAAAAATCGTTGCTGCTTTCAACCGCCGCGACCCAGACTCAGGCAACCGGGTCAATGATCCTCGGGCCATGATTCTTGATGTGGTTCCCGTGATTCCGCCCGACTTGCGCCCCATGGTTCAACTCGACGGTGGACGCTTTGCCACCTCAGATTTGAACGACCTGTATCGCCGGGTGATCAACCGTAATAACCGCCTCAAGCGCCTGCTCGACCTTGGTGCCCCCGAGATCATCGTCAATAACGAAAAGCGCATGCTGCAAGAGGCAGTCGACGCACTCTTTGACAATGGCCGTCGCGGCCGGCCCGTAACTGGGCCAGGTAATCGTCCGCTCAAGTCGCTCTCTGACATGCTCAAGGGCAAGCAGGGTCGCTTCCGCCAGAACCTGCTCGGCAAGCGAGTGGATTACTCCGGGCGATCTGTCATCGTGGTTGGGCCCAAACTGCTCCTGCATCAGTGTGGTCTGCCCAAGCTCATGGCACTTGAATTGTTCAAGCCCTTCGTCATGAAGGCGCTTGTCGATAAAGAACTGGCCCAGAACATCAAGTCAGCCAAGCGAATGGTGGAGCGTCGCAAGCCACAGGTCTGGGACGTGCTCGAGGATGTCATTAAAGAACATCCTGTGCTGCTGAACCGTGCTCCTACTCTGCACCGTCTTGGTATTCAGGCCTTCGAGCCCGTGCTCGTAGAGGGTAAGGCAATTCAGATTCACCCGCTTGTTTGTACTGCCTTCAACGCCGACTTCGACGGCGATCAGATGGCCGTTCACTTGCCGCTCTCTGCCGAGGCTCAGGCCGAAGCTCGCGTGCTGATGCTGAGTGCAAATAACATGCTCAGCCCGGCGAATGGCAAGCCACTCGTTACACCTACACAAGACATGATCATTGGTGCCTTCTATCTGACCGAGAATGCCTCCGGTGAGCAGGGTGAGGGGCGGGTATTCCGACGTATGGATCAGATTGAGCGGGCCCTCGAGGCCGGCGAAATCGGACTGCACGCCATGATTGAGTATCGCGGTGGCAAGCGTGACGGTCAGCAGTACGAGGAACTTATTGAGACTCCTGCAAATGGAAAAGCTGCGGTCTATAAAAAGACCACAGCAGGTCGACTTCTCTTTAACCGGGCACTTCCGTTGGGATATGAGTATTTCGATTCGCCCGTGCGCAAGAAGGAGATGGGGGCGATCGTTGATCGTCTTGCCATCGAATTCCCCAAGGCAGTGGCAGCAACGTCACTCGATCAAATCAAGTCCTTGTGCTTCAACTACGGCATGCGTTCTGGCCTGACCATCTCGATCAACGACGTGTCTACTCCGGTGAACAAGTATCAGATTCTTGATGGCTACGAGATCGAGGCCGATAAGGTCGAGAAGCAGTTCCGCAGGGGCATCATCACCGATGGCGAGCGTAAGCAGAAAGAAATCGAGATCTGGACCACGGCTACCACCGAGGTGACAGCGGCCATGCAGAAGGAACTCACTGCTACCAAGTTCAACCCCATCGACATGATGGTTGGCTCGGGCGCACGAGGAAACATGATGCAGGTTCGCCAGATTGCCGGCATGCGAGGCCTTGTGGCCAACCCACGTGGCGACATGATCCCTCGGCCCATCAAATCAAACTTCCGTGAGGGCCTGTCGGTCCTTGAGTACTTCATTGCTACTCCAGGTGCACGAAAAGGCCTTGTAGATACCGCCCTTCGTACTGCTGACTCCGGGTATCTGACCCGACGACTCGTGGACGTCTCGCAGGAACTGATCATCAACGATCGTAATCCTCTTGATGATTCCGGACCTGTGCGAAGCACCATTATCGATGACGTTCGCCCCGATGAGGACGGCAAGCGCTTCTACCTTGAAACGCGTTTGTATAGCCGCACCTTGGCCGAGGACGTCAAGCTTACCAAGCCAGACGATGTGCTCGGTACCGTCATTCCCAAGGGAACCGAAATCGGTGACTACGCCATGGAGGTCATGCGAGATGACCCCGGGTTCACCGAGGTGCGAGTGCTGTCCCCGCTCACCGATGACAGCGAGCGTGGTATCTCTGCGGCGAGCTACGGAACCTCGTTGGCTACCGGCAAAACCATCGAACCCGGTGAGGCCGTGGGCGTCATTGCTGCACAGTCCATTGGCGAACCTGGAACACAGCTCACCATGCGTACCTTCCATACCGGTGGTGTGGCTGGGGCAAGTGGCGATATCACTGGTGGTCTTCCACGAGTGGTCGAACTGTTCGAAGCTCGTAGTCCCAAGAACAAGGCCGTTCTTGCACGCACCTCTGGAACGGTCCGCATCGAAGAAGAAGACGGCAAGGTTCACACTGTGACCGTTATCGGCGACGATGGTGATGAGGATGTCTATTCCATTGAGCGTGAACGTCGTCTTGAGGTCAAAGATGGTGACGAACTCAACGCAGGTGATCCCATTGTTGAAGGTCCTCGAGACCCGAAGGAATTGCTAGAGATCAAGGGCGTTCGCTCGGTGCAGCAGTACCTCGTTGCAGAAGTGCAGCGTGTGTATCGAGACCAAGGTGTGTCGATTCACGATAAACACATTGAGCTCATCGTCCGTCAGATGACTCGACGTGTAGCAGTACAAGAGCCAGGCGAGTCAGATTTCTTGCCGGGTGAGCGCGTGGATCAGCGAGTGTTTGCTGATGTGAATAAGCGCCTTGTGCAAGAGAACAAGAAGCCAGCAGAGGGACGGCCCGAATTGATGGGTATTACCAAAGCTTCGCTGGCAACAGATTCTTGGCTCTCTGCAGCGAGTTTCCAAGAGACCACTCGTGTTCTCACCGAAGCTGCCATCGAGAGCAAGTCCGACGGCCTCATCGGCCTGAAGGAAAACATCATCATCGGCAAGTTGATTCCAGCCGGAACGGGCATGCCTCGCTATCAAGAGATTGAGCCGTTTGCGCCCGACTATCAGCCACTCGAGTTCTACTCCTCAGATGAGGCGGGTTTGGGTGCCGAGATGGACGGTGCAGATTTCCTTGCGACCTTGCCGGGCACAACCATCGAAGCTCCCGAAGCAGTAGTAGCTGTGGTCGAAGAGATTGAGACTGATGCCAAGATCATCGAATTCCCTGGTTCTGAAGAGGCATCGGGCAACTAGCGAATCAGAGTTACGTGAGCGGGTTTCGGCCTGATTTCACTCAAGTTTCTGCTGCGGGCGGGCCTACGGGTTTGCCCGTTTGCAGTTTTTGTAGGCATCTGTGTTTGCAGGGGTGAGGACTCGGGTCGTAGAGTGTCGGTTCGGCCGTTGGCTGCGTTCATTCGCGCCGTACGAACACGGGTCAGACGGATTTCCGTGACTCGGCCTGCCCTCATCCGTCGTTGAAAGAAGTACAGAGGTTTTACCGTGCCCACGATTGAGCAGTTGGTCCGCAAGGGCCGCCAGAGCAAGCGACGCAAGGAGTCGACGCCAGCCCTGAAGGGCGCGCCACAGCGCCGTGGTACATGCACCCGCGTGTTCACCACGACCCCAAAGAAGCCCAACTCGGCGCTTCGTAAGGTTGCCCGTGTGCGCCTCTCGAGCGGTATCGAGGTCACCGCCTATATCCCTGGCGAAGATCACAACCTGCAAGAGCACAGCATCGTCTTGGTTCGCGGCGGGCGTGTGAAAGACCTTCCAGGTGTTCGTTACAAAATCATTCGCGGCACGCTCGACACCTCGGGTGTGCGTGGTCGTAAGCAGGCTCGGTCCCGCTACGGCGCCAAGAAGGAGTCCTGATATGCCCCGTAAGGGTCCAGCCCCACGTCGTGAACTGTTGCCCGACCCGGTGTACCGGTCAGTGCTTGTTACACAGGTTGTCAATAAAATCATGCAGCGCGGAAAGCGTTCCACAGCCGAGAAGATCGTCTATGACGCACTGACATTGGTTGAAGAAAAGACCGGCTCCGAGCCAGTGGCCACGCTCAAGCGCGCTGTTGATAATTGCAAGCCGCAACTCGAGGTGCGCAGCCGCCGCGTTGGTGGCGCCACCTATCAGGTGCCGGTCGAGGTTCGTCCTCGTCGCTCGAGTACTCTGGCAATCCGCTGGCTGGTGGGGTATTCCCGTCAGCGTCGTGAGCGGACGATGGCTGAGCGTCTAGCCAATGAGTTGATGGATGCGAGCAACGGTGTTGGCGCATCCATGAAGCGCAAAGAAGATCTGCACAAGATGGCCGAGTCCAACAAGGCTTTCGCTCATTACCGCTGGTAATGCACTCCCGCTCAGGGTCGATCTGAAACCTGAGCAATCGAAGAGCACCTAGTTACCCCCGTCCGATTTCCTGTCCGACCTACCAACCCCCGCGAGATGAAGAATGGCTCAGTTTCCACTCGACCGAACACGCAATATCGGCATCATGGCTCACATCGATGCTGGAAAAACCACGACCACTGAGCGAATCCTGTTTTATACGGGTAAGACGTACAAGATCGGTGAAGTCCATGAGGGCGCTGCCACCATGGACTGGATGGAGCAAGAGCAGGAGCGAGGCATCACGATTACCTCTGCTGCTACCACTGCTTTTTGGACCGACACCCTCAACAAGATTGAGCACCGGATTCAGATTATTGATACTCCTGGCCACGTTGACTTCACCGTAGAGGTGGAGCGTTCGCTCCGCGTGCTTGATGGTGCCGTTGCAGTATTCGACGGCGTAGCCGGGGTAGAGCCGCAGACCGAGACCGTCTGGCGTCAGGCAGATAACTACAAAGTTCCGCGGATGTGTTTCATCAACAAGATGGACCGAACCGGTGCCGATTTCTATGCCTCCTTGGCCTCCATTAAGGATCGTCTGCAGGCCAACGTGGCAGTGATCCAATTGCCGATAGGTGCCGAAGGTGACTACCGCGGAATCGTGGACCTCATCACCATGAATGCCTGGGTGTGGGACGGAGAAGAACTTGGCGCAACCTGGGAAGTTGTGGACATCCCAGAAGACTTGCAGGAACTTGCCGAGGAGTATCGCGATGCTCTCATGGACGTGCTCGGCGAGACCTCAGACACCATCATGGAGAAGTACCTCAACGAGCAAGAGATTTCTCCTGAAGAGATTCGTGCAGCCTTGCGCGATGCAACCATCCATCACGGCGTTGTGCCGGTGCTCAATGGCTCTGCTTTCAAGAACAAGGGCGTGCAGCCCCTGCTCGATGCAGTGTGCTGGTACATGCCCTCACCTGCAGAATTGCCTCCTGTCAAGGGAGTCAACAAAAAGGGTGAAGAGATA
>Ga0194051_1000583_pt1 | contig 20624 bp, 19 predicted proteins | sample SepL2320m_MetaG_FD_161275 | JGI IMG/M metagenome (GOLD analysis project Ga0194051, IMG submission 161275) | Anoxic zone freshwater microbial communities from boreal shield lake in IISD Experimental Lakes Area, Ontario, Canada - Sep2016-L239-20m | ecosystem: Environmental > Aquatic > Freshwater >... | reverse complement strand
GTTGCGGCTGCGTGAGCGCCAGCCGCAACAGCTCGAAGCCTTCGTTGCGGTTGACGGACAGAACACGCAGCGTGCCGCCCAGCCGGTCGAGCGACGCGCCGAAGCCGAGCGAAGCGGCAGCATCCTCCTGACGCCGGCGGAATGCCTGGGCATCCAATGGGCCGGCACCATCGGTGAGCAGTGCCGCCATGAGACTGGTCACGCCCGACTGGCCCGCGGGATCGGACGCCGTGCCGCCAGCGAACGAAAAGGACAGCGCCACCACCGGGGCACTCTTGTCCTCGACCAGCCAGGCCTTGATGCCGAGCGGTGTCGTCACTTCTTTGATGTCGATCGCACCAGCGCCGGCTGCGGGCAGCCACGCCAGGACGGTGACCAGGACGGCCAGGGCCGCGCGACAGAGACCGCGCGTCATCGGCTGCCCTCCGCCGGCGTCAGCAGCGACGTCACCGCACCCGAGTCGCGCCAGACGAGCCGGGCAGCGGCGGCGACGTCAGCCGGCGTCACCGCGGCGATGCGCTCGGGCCAGGCATCGATATCGGCCATGGTGCCGCCGGTGCTCAGCACGGCACCGTAAAGGCGCGGACCGCTCGCCAGGGAATCTTGGGCGTAGATCGCGCCGGCAAGAAGCTGATTCTGCGCCCGCTCGACCTCCTCGGCGGTCACGCCGTCGTCGACCAGCTTCTTCATCTCGAGGGCAACCGCGGCCTCGATCTCCACCACGGTGCGGCTGGGCGCCGGATGGACGCCGACGTCGAACGAGGTCAGGCCGAGGCTGGCCGGGCTGTAGCCGGCCGATGCCGAGAGCGCGATCTTGTTGTCGGTGACCATCGCCCGCCACAGCCGGCTGGTCTCGCTGCCGCCAAACAGGCGCGCCAGCACTTGGAGCGCATGCGCGTACTTCGTTTCACCGACGCGATAGGAGGGCGCCAGCCAGTCGCGCGACCACCGGGGCTCGACGACGCGGGCATCGGCGCGGCTCACCCGTTGCGGCAGGTCTGCGCCACCTTGCGTCGGCCGGCGCCGGGCCTCGACCTTGCGGCTCGGGATCGGGCCATAGTGCTTGTCGGCGAGCTTGTGGACCGCGTCGGGCGTGGTGTCGCCGGCCACGATCAGCACCGCGTTGCCGGGCACGTAGAAGCGCCGGTAGAAGGTCGTGAGCTCGTTGATGTTCAGCTTCTTGATGTCGTCGACATAGCCGATGACCGGCATGGCGTAGGGCTTGTGTCGGCCGAACAGCTGTTCTCGCGTCGCCTCGTCGAGCAACGCCGACGGCACGTTGTCGGTCCTGGAGCGACGCTCCTCGAGCACGACCTGGCGCTCGGAGATCAGGTCCTTCTCGGCAATGCGCAGGCCGGTCATGCGGTCGGCTTCCATGCGCATGACCATCTCGAGGCGGTCGGGCGCCACGGTCTGATGGTAGCCGGTCGAATCGAAAGTCGTGTAGGCGTTGTCCCGCCCGCCGTTGCGTGAAACGATGCGCGAGAAATCGCCGGCGGCGACCCTGTCGGTGCCCTTGAACATCATATGTTCGAGGAAATGCGCGACGCCGGTGCGCCCGAAGGTCTCGTCAGCACTGCCGACCTTGTAGACTAGGACCTGGGTCACGATCGGTGCGCGGCGCGATGGCAACACGACGACTTGCAGGCCATTGGCCAACGTGAAGGTCTCCGCCGGCCGGCGCCCGACCGTGAAGAGCTTCGCCAGCGCCGGAAGCGCCGGCGCACAGACCGCGCTCGCAGCGAGGCCGCCCAGCAAGACGCGGCGGCGGGAAGTCAGCACACTCAGAAGATGCCTTCGAGCAGACCGCGCTTGCGCCGTGTGATCGTGGGCGTCGCCCCGGCCGGGGTCTGGCCCGCGGCCTGGGCATCGCGCAGCCTCTGCTGCTCCCTGGCCGGATCGATCACGACACCGGTCGGCGGCGCGTCCTGCCAGAAGATCAGCGAGTCGACGAAGCTCTTGTCGCTATCGTTGATCGTCCGCGTGTCGGTATTCACGCGGCTGCGGATGTTGGGATCGATCCCGCCCTGGCCCGCCTTGGCGACCAGCGCCTGTTCGGAAGCGCCGCCCGCGGCCGGTGGCGCGTTTGCGCTGGCACTCGCGCCACGCTGCGCGCGGCCGGCGGTCTGCGGCGCCAGGGCTTCGCGCGCCTGCTCGGACGGGGTCACTTCCTGCGGCCTGGGCTCGCCGGGCCGCGGCGGGCGCAGTTCGGCATTCGGCGGCATGGTCAGCGGTGAATGGGAGACGATCTTGAATTCGTCAGGCGACACTTTCTTGCCGCCGCCCAGGTTTTCGAAGGCGCTGCAGCCGCCCATCGTGAGGGCGCCGAGCGCGAGGAGGGTCACCGGGATTATGGTCTTCGGTTGCATCGTCCGTCCTTCGGGGTCCGCTTCTGTCCGCTGATCATGGCCGCATCAGGGCGCGCGTTGTTTTTCGCCGACGAGAGAGTCGATGAGCATCAGCCCGACGCCGACAACAATCGCCGAATCGGCAACGTTGAACGCCGGCCAATGCCATTGGCCAATATGGAAATCGGCGAAATCAAACACCGCTCCCCAACGGGCGCGGTCAATAACATTGCCGATAGCGCCGCCGATGACAAGGCCGATGCCCCAACCGTGCAGCCGTCGGTCGCTTCGTCGCAGCCAGATGAACAGGGCGACGCAGACGGCCGCGGCCACTGCCGAGAGAACCCAGGGCGGCAGGGCGCGGTCGCCCCCCAGCATCCCGAAGCTGACACCCCTGTTCCACACCACGACCAGGCGGAAAAAGCCGTCGAACACCGACACGACCTGCCCGCTTTTCAACAGGTAGCCCAGCAGCAGCTCCTTGGAGATCTGGTCGATCACCACCGTCAGGACGACCAGCGCCATCGCCTGGTATTGAAGGCGCCTCATCGGGAGAATCTCACGCCGTCACCGCCCCTTCGCAGCGCTGGCAAAGCAGCGGATGGGCGGCCGACTTGCCGACCTCCTCCAGCACCTGCCAGCAACGCGCACACTTCTGTCCACCGGCCGGCGCTGGCACGACGGCGACGCCGGCCACGTCGGGAAGCGTGAAGGCGCCCGCCGGCAGCACGCCGCCGTCAGGCACTTCGACCAGGTCGCCGCCCGAGGTGATGCAGATCTCGGTGAGGTCGAGGCCCTTCAATGCCTCGATGAATGCCGAGCCGGCGTGGACATGCGGGGCGGCCTGCAGGCTGGATCCGATGCGCTTCTCGGCGCGCTCCAACTCCAGCGCACCGGTGACGACGCGGCGGAGCGCGCGCACGGTCTTCCATTTCTCGCCCAACGCCGCATCCAGCCAGCCCGCGGGGATGGTCGGATAGACGCGCAGATGCACCGAGTCGGCCTTGCCGTCCGGCATGTCCTGCGGCCGGGCGAGCCAGGCCTCTTCCGCCGTGAAGCAGGTGATGGGGGCGAGCCAGGCAGTGAGGAACGAGAAGATCTCGGCCATCACTGTCCGCCCGGCCCGCCGGCGCAGCGACGACGGCGCGTCGCAGTAGATCGCATCCTTGCGGATGTCGAAATAGAACGCCGAAAGATCGCCCGAGCAGAAGGTGTTGAGTTCCGTCGCGATGGTGTGGAAGTCGTAGTCGTCGACCGCGCGGCGCAGGATCACGTCGAGCTCAGCCAGGCGATGCAGCACCCAGCGCTCGAGTTCCGGCATCTCCGCCGGCGCCACGCGCTCGGCCGCGCTGAAGCCGTCGAGGCTGCCCAGCAGGTAGCGCAGCGTGTTGCGCAGCCGGCGATAGGCCTCGGCCTGGTGCTTCAGGATCTCCGGGCCGATGCGCTGGTCCTCGGTGTAGTCGGTGCCGACCACCCAGAGGCGCAGGATGTCGGCACCGTACTGGTCGCAGACCGATTGCGGGGCGGTGATGTTGCCCAGCGACTTCGACATCTTGCGGCCCTGCTCGTCGAGCGTGAAGCCGTGCGTCAGCACACCGTCGTAGGGCGCACGGCCGCGCGTACCGCAGCTTTCGAGCAGCGAGGAATGGAACCAGCCGCGATGCTGGTCGGAGCCTTCCAGGTAAAGGTCGGCCGGCCACTTGAGATCGGGATTGCCTTCGAGCGTGAAGGCATGGGTGCAGCCGGAATCGAACCAGACGTCGAGGATGTCGGTGACCTGCTCGAAGTCCTTTACGTCGTACTTGTTGCCGAGGAAGCGCTCGGGCGGGCTGTCGAACCAGGCATCGGCGCCCTCGGTCTTGAAGGCCTCGACAACGCGGCCCATCACCTCGGCATCGCGCAATGGCTCGCCGCTCGCCTTGTTCACGAACACCGCGATCGGCACGCCCCAGGCGCGCTGCCGCGAGACGTTCCAGTCGGGCCGGGTCTCGATCATCGAGCGCAGCCGGTTGTAGCCGGCCGATGGCACGAACCGCGTGGCATCGATTGCCGCCAGTGCCTTTTCGCGCAGCGTGCCGCCGATCTCCGGGATCAGCCTGTCCATGGCGATGAACCACTGCGGCGCATTGCGGAAGATGACCGGCGCCTTGGAGCGCCAGGAGTGCGGGTACGAATGGGTGATGCGGCCCGAGGCCAGCAGCTTGCCCACGGCGTCGAGGGCCGCGATCACCGTGCGGTTGGCATCGCCCTTCTTGCCCTCGGACGTGTAGACGCGCTTGCCGGCGAACATCGGCACATGCGGGTAGTAGACGCCGTCCTCGGCCACCGTGTCGGGCACTTCGACGCCATTGGCGACGCCCAATTCATAGTCGTCGGCACCATGGCCCGGTGCGATGTGCACGAAGCCGGTACCGGCATCGGCCGTCACGAAGTCGCCGGCCAGCAGGCGCACGTCAAAGTCGTAGCCCTGGCCGCGCAGCGGATGGGCCGCGATCAGGCCTTCGAGATCGGCGGCGGCAACATCGGCCAGAACCTTGGCCGTGAACTTGCCCGCCTCGGCCGTGGCCCCGACCAGCTCCTTGGCCAGGACGAACCTGTCGCCGACCCGGGCCTTGCCGCCCTCGGCCACCGCTTCGACCTCGACCAGCGCGTAGGCGATCTCCGGCCCGTAGGCGAGCGCCCGGTTGCCCGGCATGGTCCACGGCGTCGTCGTCCAGATCACGACCGAGCTGCCGTCGAGCTTGCCGCCCGCCGACTTCAATACCGGGAAGGCGACGTGGATCGTGTCGGAGACATGGTCGTGATATTCGATCTCGGCCTCGGCCAGCGCGGTCTTCTCGACCACCGACCACAGCACGGCCTTGGAGCCCTTGTAGAGGCCGCCATTCATCAGGAACTTGCCGAGCTCGCCCGCGATCGTGGCCTCGGAACTGTACTTCATCGTCGAGTAGTAATTGTCCCAGTCGCCGTCGACGCCCAGGCGCTTGAACTCCTCGCGCTGCACGCCGATCCAGTGATCGGCGAAGACGCGGCATTCCTTGCGGAACTCCGAGACCGGCACCTGGTCCTTGTCCTGTTTCTTGGCGCGGTACTGCTCCTCGATCTTCCACTCGATCGGCAGGCCGTGGCAGTCCCAGCCCGGCACGTAGTGCGAATCCTTGCCCAGCATCTGCTGGGTGCGGCTCACCAGGTCCTTCAGGATCTTGTTGAGCGCGTGGCCGATATGGAGGTTGCCGTTGGCGTACGGGGGGCCGTCATGCAGGACGAACTTGGGCCGGCCCTTGCTCTCGGCACGCAGGCGATCCCACAGCTTCATGTCGGCCCAGCGCTTCAACAGCTCGGGTTCCTTCTTGGGAAGGCCACCGCGCATGGGGAAGTCGGTCTTGGGCAGGAAAACGCTGGATTTATAGTCAGTTGTCACGAGAAACTCGGTGCAAAAGGAGCGATGGGCGGGCCGCCGGCGAGGCGGCCACGGACAGCAGGACAACCCGGCCGCGGTCAGCGGACCGGGCGGATAATTCGCTCCTGAGGGGCCCCGATAAGCATAGGGCCGGCAATCTAGGGACGGGGGTGCGGGGGGTCAAGGCGGGCCCTTCCGCCATGGTCGACGCAGCTGTAACGCTGGCCTACTCTTTCAGCGGGGAGTCACGTCTTGAACCGCTGCGATACCTGCCGGCACCAGAACGCAGACGATGCGAATTTCTGCGTCAATTGCGGGACGACGCTCGCCCAAATCTGCCCCAAATGCGCCCGCCGCAATGCAGCAATTGTGCACTTTTGTGCGGGTTGCGGCCTGAAACTTCACGGTGACGGACCACCGGTGCATGTCGCGCATAACTCCTCCGCGCCGGCGAACTCGCCGCTTCTGAGCACGCGTTCGGCGCGCGAAGGTGAACGCAAGCGCATCACCATGCTGTTCGCCGACATCGCGGGCTCGACCGGATTGGTTGAAAAGCTCGATCCGGAGGACGCCGCCAATCTGCTGGGCTCGGTAACCTCGGCGATGCGTGAGGCCGTGGCCCGCTTCGAGGGCACGGTGAACAAGATGCAGGGCGATGGCATCATGGCACTGTTCGGTGCGCCGATCCCGCAGGAAGACCACGCCACCCGCGCCTGCTGTGCCGCGCTCGCCATGATCGAAGGCGTGCGCGGGATCAAAGATGCCCCGGCGATCCGAGTTGGCATCCACACGGGCGAGGTCGTGGTGCGCGCCATCACCCTCGACATGTCGGTGCAATACGACGCCATGGGCGTCGCCGTGCATCTCGCCGCCCGTCTCGAACAACAGGCCGAGCCGTTTGCCGTCGCGATCAGCAAGGCGACATTGCGTGCCGCCGCGGGAAGCATCGTGGTCGAGATGCTGGGTGAACGCCAACTGCGTGGCATCAGCGAGCCGGTTCCAGTCTACACCCTGAAAGGCATCCGGTCGACGGGAACGAGCCAGCAGTTCCAGGGCGGCCAACGGCTGAGTGCCTTCGTCGGCCGCGACCTCGAGATGACCGTGCTGCGCCGCGCCCTCGACGCCGCCAACGCCGGAACTTCGCGCGTGCTGGGCATCGTGGGCGAAGCCGGCAGCGGCAAGAGCCGCATGGTGTTCGAGTTCCTGGAGACTTGCCGCAACGAGGGCCGTTCGGTGCTGGAGTCGCGCGCCACCGCACATGGACGCGCCGCGCCGCTGCAGACGGTCCTCAGTCTGATGCGCGCCTTCTTCGGCATCGACGAGGACATGGCCGTTGTCGACGCGACGTCCCGGGTGCGTGCCGCCATGGAACGCGCCGACGCGGTGCGCGACACACCGTTGCTGCTCGACTTCCTCGGCCTGCCCCTCGACGCCGCGGAGACGATCCCGACCGACATTGCCGGCCGGCGAGCGCGCCTGCTTGACGCCGTCAAGCACCTCGCCCGCAGCACAGCGCTCACCAATCCATCGGTCTTGGTGATCGAGGACCTGCACTGGCTCGATCCCGCCAGTGAACCGTTCATCGAGGCGGTCGCCCAGGCCGTCGCCGGCACCAAAACCCTGCTGCTGGTGGATTTCCGCCCGGGCTATCGCGCAACATGGATGGAGCGCTCGTTCTACGAGCAGGTGTCGCTGGTGCCGCTCTCGGCCGGCGCCGTGGCGGTCATGCTCGACCGCCTGCTGGGTATGGAGCCGGCCCTTACGCTTCTGCGCGGGCGCATCGTCGATCGCGCGGCGGGCAATCCCTTCTTCGCCGAGGAACTTGTTCGCGCGCTGATCGAACGCGGCGCGTTAACCGGCATGCCGGGCGCCTACCGGCCGACGCCGGGCGCGCAGGAAGTGCCGTTGCCCGAGACGGTACAGTCGGTGCTGGGCTCGCGCATCGACCGGCTGGCCGAGCGCGACAAGCTCCTGCTCCAGGCTGCAGCCATCGTCGGCCGCGAGTTTCCGCTCGAAGCGGTGGCAGAAATCGCCGAACTGGCCGAGGACGACGCACGGGACTCGATCACCCGCCTGCTTGCCGCCGAGATGCTCTACGAGCGGCCAGACCTGCAGCGCGACGCCTTCGCCTTCCGCCATCCGCTCGTCCAGGAGGCCGCCTATGGCTCTCTGCTAAGTGAGCGTCGCCACGATTTACACCGTCGTGCCGCCGCTGCCCTCTCGACACACTTCAAGGACCGCCCCGACGAAACCGCGGCCCTGATCGCCCATCATTGGGAAGTAGCGGGCGAGGTCATGCAGGCGGCGGCCTCCTACGTGAAGGCGGCACTCTGGATCGGCACGCGCGATCCCCGGCAGGCGCTCGAAGCCTGGCGCAAGGTGCGCCGCCTGCTCGAAAGCGCGCCACCGGCGCCGCCGGTCGACTACATGATGATGATGGCCTGTGGGCAGATCGTGAACTACGCATGGCGCGAGGGCATCGATGCGACCGAGGTCGAGCCTGTCTTCGACCAGGCGATGGCATTGGCACGCAAGCTGAAGGACATGCGCGCGGCGGCGCTGATTACCATGGCCTTCGGTCGCGTGCTCGCGGCGACGGGATCGGCTGATGACTACGTCGCAAAAGTCGAGGAAGCGCAGCGGCTGGTCGAAGGCGCGAACCTGCCAAGCGTCGATGCCGTCTTGGCGGCCGTTTACAGCCATGCACTGTCGACCGCTGGTCAATACGAGTCGGCGCTGCTGGCAAACGAGACGGCATTGAGCTGTGTCGAACGGATCGACCAACGCGATCGCCAAACGTTAGGCTTCCACCCCGAGCACTGGTTAACGGCACAACGTGCACGAACCTTCATGATGCTCGGTCGCATGCTGGACGCCGATCCGTTGATCGACAAATTACTGAGTGGCGAGTTGGGTAACGTCGATACGCTTCACCGCGCGCTGGCGCTGGGCGTGCGCATCGAAGGAGCGGCGCATGCGGGCGACGGCGCACGGGCGATGGCCTTGCTGCCAACCCTCGACACAATCCTCGACGGCAACGAAACGCCGTACCTGCAGGTACTAAGGAGCCGGTTCCGAGGCGGCGCCTATCTCGCGGCCGGCGACGCCGCGAGGGCCGCGTCCGAACTCAACGCGGCTCTCCAATTCGCCCAAAGCCATCGCGCCGGACTCGAGATGACCGGCATACTGCGAGCGATCCTAACCAAGGCCAATCGCGCTATGGCTAAATCGGCGACCCAACCCGTCTAAGGTTCGGGATCGAAGTCACCGTCCAGCTCGAAGGCAGGCTTGTTCACATCGGCGTGGCTCGACCGCTTGGACTGGACCGAAATCCGATAGACTCGCGGCGTGCCAGCATCCCAGCTCACATCGACCTTCATCGTGGCGGCATCGTGGTTCCAGCGAAAGACGATCGACGTCGCGTCGTCATCGTCGATCGCGGCGGCGATCGTTCGCGAAATCAGCTCGTGCGGCGTTGGCTTGGGGTTGGGCAAGGGCTGACTGTTCTCGGACATTGTTGCATCGCCAACTTGCAATGTTTCCAGCCACGACAGCCAGCGCAGCCAGTGCCGCAGCTTGCCGCCAGACGGATCGGTGGCAGCCCCTTCTGCTTTGAAATTCAAATCTTCATTCAGCAGACTTGCTGCGTACCTCAACGAGCGCAGTCGCTTACGGCGTTTGTGCTCGCCGGCATTGCCCGGCCCCTTGAGAAGAGGGCCGTACTGAACTCGCAGGATCTTGATGAGTCGCCGCGTCGCCTCGAATTGCGTGGTGTCGAACAAGCTGTTGAGCGTCCGCACGCGGCCTCCAGCCGCCATCATCCCCATCAAGTCGCCCATATCGAAATCCTCCGGCTGAAGTGAAGACCCTTCACAGCAATGCGACGAATGTCGCGAAACCGCTGCTGAATTCGGCATGAGACGCGGCGATCTCACTCGACGGCAATCTCATGCTCCAATCAGTCGGGCCGAGTTCGACCGTGAGCGCAGGTTTACCGAAGGTCTGAAAGGCCCAATCGCAAAAATCGCCACCGACTATCTCATTATAGTGACGCGACGCCTGCATAGCGACGTAGCCACCGCCAGCCTTGGTTATCGCCTCAACCATAGCCTCCGCCAACGCCTTGAGCGGCGCGATCTCGCCACCGCTGTTGCCCGGCATGCGGTAACCCCACGGATAGAGGATCTGCCGGGCATGAGCGTGAAAAGACAGTACGCCGTCGAAATTCTTGGCGAGGCAAAGATCGCGTAACGCCGAAGTCTCCGGCTCGGAAAACGGAGCTGGACCGTGATAGTCGCGTGTCCCCGGTGAGGGCGACGAGACGCCACCCATGGCGAAGCCGACCGGATAGTTACGGTTGAGATCGACACCGAACGTCAGGACCCGCTCGACATCCACGCCGGGCGCTCGCGATTGCCGCCACTCCCGGCAATAGTTGACCGAGAACACGTGTCCGTCCGGGTTCAACATCGGCACGGCCCAGACTTCGGTCTCGTCCATCGCGCCCGGCAGCGCGCCGTGGGTGCCGTCGAGCACCGAGTAAACGATGCGAAGGGGCACTTCGACCGAAACCCACTCTTCGGCGTGATGGCAGCCGATCAGAAGAATGCGTTTGCGGGTCACGCCGGATTTCGCCAGCACCTGCAACGCCCACACGTCGCGGCCTTCGTAGCTTCGTCCAATGCTCGTCTTGCGGACCCGATTGGGGAATGCTGCGACCAGTTTATCGAGGGCGGTGCCAAGGGATTGGTAACTGTGATAGCCGTCGTTGCTGGGGGTTTCCCAGCAGAGATCGCAGATCGGCGTTGAGCCGGGAGGCGAGACGACTTCTATCTGCCCATATAGCTGAGCAAGCGCATCGCCGAGACGCTCGGGAACGACCACTCGCCCCGCTCCGTCGACGTCACGCTCCATGCCGTATTTACCGAGCAACGCCAGCGCGCGCTCATCGAGTTCACGGACATTGATTACACGTAGCTCGACGTTGAGATCCGGCACTCACTCTCCCTGCATTCACCGAAATTACTGCAAGGTGCGTGCACATTCCAGCGAAATCCCTATGCGAGCTTCGCACGCGCCGCCTCGCCATCCCCCGCGATCTGTGCCGTCAGCGCATCGAGGCCGGCGAACTTCATCTCCGGGCGGATGAAGTCGACCAGCGCCACGCGCAGCATCTGACCGTAGAGGTCTCCCGCGAAATCGAACAGGTGGACCTCGAAGTTCTCTTGCAATTTGCCGAAGGTCGGGCGCTTGCCGAGGTTGGCAACGGCGTTGCGCCATTCGCCATCGACCAAGGCGCGCACGGCATAGACGCCGAAGCGTGGCCGTAGATGTTCGCCCAGCGCCACATTGGCCGTGGGAAAACCAATCGTGCGGCCACGCTGGTCACCCAGCTCGACCGTGCCCTCGATTTCCCAGGGATGGCCCAGCAGCTCGGCCGCCTCCTTGGCCATGCCGGCACGCAATGCCTCGCGGATGCGGGTCGAGGAATAGATCTCGCCCTCGCGCATCACCGGTTCGAGGACGGTGACGCCAAAGCCGCGCGCCGCGCCCTCGGCACGCAGCCGCTCGACGTTGCCGCCGCGGCGGGCACCGAAGGTGAAGTCGTAGCCACACACGACGTGGCGCGCGCCCAGCCCCTTCAACAGCACGTCGCCGATGAAGGCATCGGCCGAGAGTGCCGCGAACGCCGCATCGAAACGCTGGGCGAGCACGGCCTGCACGCCGTAGTGGGCCAGCAGCCGGCGCTTGGCCGGCGGCAACGTGAGACGGAACGGCCCGGTGTCGGGCACGAAGAAGCCGCGCGGATGCGGCTCGAAGGTGAGTACCACCAGCGGGACGCCCAGCGCCTGGGCATGTCGGCCGGCCTCGGCGATCAGCGCCTGATGGCCGCGGTGTACGCCGTCGAAATTGCCGAGCGCCACGACACCGCCCTGCCAGGCGGCAGGCATCTCGCGCCAGTCGTCGAAAGCTGGAATCAAGCTCATGCTCAAACTCAGGCCACGTCGCGCCGCGGCACCAGAACCGTCGCCTCGCCGTCGATCACGACCTTGTCGCCGTTCAGGCACTGGGTTTTGAGCGTCACCCGGCGGCGCTTCTCGTCGATGGCGGTGATGGTGGCCACCGCGGTGATGGTCTCGCCGATCAGCACCGGTGCCATGAAATTCATGGTCTGGGAGATATAGACCGCGCCGGGGCCGGGCAGCTTGGTGCCGATCACCGTCGAGATGAAGCTGCCGCTCAGCATGCCGTGGGCGATGCGCTGGCCGAATCGCGTGCTGCGGGCGAAGCCGTCATGGAGGTGAATGGGATTGGTGTCGCCCGAGACGCCGGCGAAACCCGCGATGTCGGCCTCGGTCACCGTCTTGCCGAACATCGCCGACATGCCGGGCTTGAGGTCTTCCAGAAAGAGGCCGTTCATGGCCGCAAACTCGTTCGCCACTGTGCTTTCTCCCCACCAATCCGTCCAAGGCGCGGTGCTCTTACCACGCGCGCCCTCTTATCACGCCGAAGGGGCTGTGCCACAGTCACGGTAAATGACCGTTCACACGCTGACTGAAGCGGAAAATGTCGCAGCCGTGCTGGCCCGGGTAGCCGGCCGCCATTTCGGCGGGGTTGCCGCCATCGAGAAGCTCAGCCGCGAATCGGGCGGCGCCTCGCGCCAGACCTGGAGTTTCGACGCCGTCGTCGATGGCGCCCGCCACGGACTGATCCTGCGCCGCGATCCGCCGATCCTCGGGGCGCCCCGAACCAAGGCCGAGACCGATCGATCCGTCTCGATCGACCGCGGCACCGAATTTCGTGTCCTGCGCGCAGCCTTCCTGGCCGGCGTCCGCGCGCCGGAAGTGCTGTTCGAGCTGGCGCCCGACGACGGGCTGGGCGAGGGCTTCGTCATGCGCCGGATCGGCGGCACGGCGATCGCGCGCAAGCTGCTGCGTGACCCGCCGTACGACCAGGCGCGCAAAAAGATCGCGGGCCAGCTCGGCGAGATCCTGGCGCGTCTCCATGCCGTGCCGGCGGCGGGTCTTCCGCCGCTCACGCGCCGCGAGGCGGCCGACCATATCGCGGGCCAGCGTCGCGCCCTCGACCTGCTCGACCGGCCGCAGCCGGTGTTCGAATTGGCGCTGTCATGGCTCGACCGGCGCAAGCCGGCGCCCACGGCCGAGCCGGTGCTGGTCCATGGCGATTACCGCACCGGCAACTATCTCGCCGATGAAATGGGCGTGACGGCGATCCTCGACTGGGAAGGCGCGCATCTCGGCGATCCCCTCGAAGATCTGGGCTGGCTCTGCGTCAAAAGCTGGCGCTTCGGCGCTGTCGACAAGCCGGCCGGCGGCTTCGGCAGCCGCGAGGAACTGTGGGCCGCTTACGAACAGGCGGGAGGCATCAAGGTCGATGCGGCGCGGGCGCACTGGTGGGAGGTCTTCGGCACGGTGCGCTGGGGCATCATCTGCCACAACCAGGCGTGGCGGCATCTCTCGGGCGCCCTCAAGTCGATGGAACTGGCCTCGATCGGCCGCCGCGCGGTGGAGACCGAGGTCGATTTGCTGCAGCTCCTAAAGAGTGGAGTCTGACATGGCCCAGGATCGTCCCACTGCTTCGGAACTTCTGTCAGCCATCGCCGACTTCCTGCGCGAGGAAGCAACGCCCGCCCTCGACAAGGCCGAGCCGCGATTGGCCTTCCAGATGCGCGTGGCCGTGAACTCACTCGCCATCCTCGAGCGCGAGGCGCGGCTGGGACCGGCGGCCGATGCCGCCGAACGGGCGCGGCTGGCAAAACTGCTCGGCCGTGACGGCACGCTCGAGGATCTCAACCGCGAACTCGCCCGCCAACTGCGCGCCGGCACGCGCGACGAGAGCGACGCCGCCCTGATGGCCCATCTCGACGCCACCATCGCCGACAAGATCGCCATCGCCAACCCGAAGTGGCGCTAATTCTTCCGGACCGCGGGCCTCCAGGCCCGCCTCAGAGTCATGAGCGGGCCTGGAGGCCCGCGGTCCGATGATAGTTCGGTATACACCGAACCATTGACCGTAGCGGGCGCCGATGGGCGAGCGTAAATTCCTCCCATGACCACCGTGAACGCCCTGTCCGAAGTCGCCGCCCTGATGGGCGACCCGGCGCGCGCCGCCATGCTGTCGCTGCTGATGGACGGCCGCGCCCACACCGCTTCCGACCTGGCACTGGCCGCCGGCGTCACCGCCCAGACCGCCTCGGGCCACCTCGGCCGCATGGCCGAGGCCAATCTGCTGGCCGTCCGCGCCCAGGGCCGCAACCGCTTCTATCGCCTGGCCTCGGGCGACGTGGCGCATGCCATCGAATCGCTGATGGCGCTGGCCGGCACGCGCGCCCAGCCCGCGTCGCGCAGTGCCGCGTGGCGGCGCGATCCCGATCTCCGCTTCTGCCGCACCTGCTACGACCATCTTGCTGGCCAGGTCGGCATCGCGGTGACCGATTCGCTGACGCAACACGGCCATCTCGAGCCCAAGGGGTCGCACGACTGGAAGCTGACGCCCTCGGGCGAGCTCTTCTGCATGCGGGTCGGCGTCGATCTCGGCGGCGCGCGTCAGGCGACCACCCGCCACTTCGCGCGCCAGTGTCTCGACTGGAGCGAGCGCCGGCCGCACATCTCGGGCGCGCTGGGCTCGGCCATTGCCGACACCTTCTTCAAGAAGGGTTGGGCCGAGAAATTGCGCCGCGGCCGCACCGTGCGCCTCACCGATTCAGGCCGCCGGGCGATGACGCGCGATTTCGGGGCTTCGGTCTAGAACACCTCACCAGCCGTGGAAGCGTGGCCACACGAAGGTGGCGCCCTCGGCCGTCACGAGATGATAGTCGGGATATTGGGCGCCGGTGGCGCAGGCATGGTTGGGCAGAACGCGCAGCTTCGCCCCGATCGGGAAGCGTTCGACGAGACTTGCATCCGCCTTGCCGCCCCCCTGGCCGTCGCTGCGTGAGATGATGCCGTGCTCCTGATTGGCTGCGGTGACGAACAGCCCCTCGATCGCGCGACCCGCGGCATCGCAGACGACGCCATAGCCATAGTCGATCTTCTGGCGCTGCGTGCCACGGTCGCGGCTCATCGCCATCCAGCCGGCATCGACGATCACCCAGCCTTTCTCGGGCTGATGGCCGATCACGGTCGTCAGCACCGACAGCGCCACATTCTCGGGCGTGCAGACGCCGATGTTGGCCATCACCAGGTCGAAGAAGACATAGACGCCGGCCCTTACCTCCGTGACGCCATCGAGGCGCTCGGCCGACAGCGCCGTCGGCGTGGAGCCGACACTCACCTCCGGGCAGGGCAGACCGGCGGCCCGTAAGCGCTCGGCGGCGCGCACCGAGAGCCGGCGCTCCTGTTCGGCCAGCTCGCGCAGCGCTTCGGGCGTATTGAGATCGTAGGAACTGCCGGCATGGGTGAGCACGCCCTTCAGCTTGGCGCCGCCGTCGTGCAGCACGCGGCCGATCTCGATCAGCACCGCGTCCTCGGGCTGCACGCCGGAGCGATGCCCATCGGAATCGATCTCGATCATCACCTCGAAGGGATGTCCCATGGCGACCACCGCCTGGGCCGCCGCGACCGAGTCCACCAGCAGCGTCAGCGCACAGCCGCGACGACAGAGCGCCAGGGCGCGGTCGAGCTTGTCGGGCGAGATGCAGACGGCATAGAGGATGTCGGCAAAACCCGCGGCGAAGAACTGCTCGGCCTCCTTCAGGGTCGAGACCGTGATCCCGGCGGCACCCGCCGCCTGCTGCCGCCGCGCCACTTCGATGCACTTCGACGTCTTCACATGAGGTCGCAGCCGGACGCCCAAAGCCGTCATGCGCGCCTGCAGACGGGCGATGTTGTTCGTCATGCGCGTCTCGTCGATCAGCGCGGCCGGGGTTTCGATGTCCATCAACGTCACGATTCAGTCCTCAATCGAGATATTCGCCGCGGGCCCGGAGCGCCGGCACGTCCTTTTCCAGGCCGCGCGCGATCAGGTCGGTCACGGTAGCCGGCTGCAACGCCGCGGACGAGGGCAGATCGACGCCGACAGCTTCCATCTGTTTCACCAGCGCCGGATCGGCAACGGCGGCGCGCAGCGCTTCGTTCAAACGCGCCACCACGGCAGGCGGCGTCGCCTTGGGCACGAACAACGCATTCCATGACCGGAGGTTCACGTCGTAGCCCGCACTGGCCGCGGTTGCGACCCCAGGCAGCTGCGGGAGCGGCTGGTCACTCAGCACCGCCAGCGCCTTGATCTTGCCGCCGGCGATCTGCGGCAACGCCGTCGTCGACTGGTCGCACATGAAATCGATGTGGCCGCCCATAAGATCGTTCATCGCCGGCGCCACGCCGCGGTAGGGCACGTGGGTGATGTTCTGCTTGAGCGCCGACAGCAGCACGACGCAGGCGTAATGCGAGATCGACCCGACGCCCGCGCTGCCGTAGGTCATGCTGGCCTTGTTGGCTTCTGCATAGGCCACGAATTCCTTGAGATTCGAGACCGGCAAGCTGGCCTTCACCACCAGAAGCAACGGCGCCGTTCCGGCGAGCCCGACTGGCGCGAAGCTGGTGTGCGGATCATAGGGCAGTTTCTTGAACAGGGCGGCGTTGGCCACATGCGTACCGATGGTGCCGAAACTCATCGTGTAGCCATCGGGCGCGGCATTCACGAGCTTCATGAGGCCGATGGTGCCGCTGGCGCCGCCGATGTTCTCGACCACCACCGTCTGCTTGAGATCTGCCGCCATCCCCTGCGCCACGGCACGCGCCAGCGCATCGCTGGGACCGCCGGCCGGGAACGGCACGATCAGCGTGATCGGCTTGGCCGGAAACGCCTGCTGCGCCAGCGCCGATCCGGCGAGAAAAAGGCAGGCGGCAAGGCTCGCGATAGACTGCTTCAGCTTCATGCGCCGCGTCCTTCCAGCCAGGGAATGAGCCCGTCGAGGGTCGGCGATTCGATCGCCGCTGCCGGTACCCCTTCGGGACGTGGCAGGCCGACGCGATTGTGCCAGTACGTCCGCAGGCCCACGGCCGATGTACCGAACAGGTCGTAGCCCGAGCCCGCGACGAAAGCCGCATCCTCGGGCGCCACGCCGAGCTTCGAGAGCGCCAGCCGATAGGGCCTCGGGTCGGGCTTGTAGCAGCCGGCCTCTTCCGCCGTGACGATGCAGTCCCATTTCGTCTCGAGACGCCTCGCCGCCAGCACGCCCAACCGGATCGAACAGTTGGTCACCACGGCGAGCTTCGTGCGGCCCTGCAGCTCATCGAGCGCCGCCTGCGCGCCGCTCCAGGCCGGCAGTTCGAGCCAGCGGTCTTCCAGCGCCTGCGCGGCACTTTCGGGCATGCCAGTCGTGCGAGCCGCCTCGCGTACCAGCTGTTCGTAGGGAACGTAGACGCCGCAGCCGTAGGTGAGACGCAGATACTCGGCCCGCCAGGCCCGGCCCGCGGCTTCGGAACCGGCCACGGCGTTCCACAGCGTCCAGGAATCGAGCAGCGCCGTCAGCAGGTCGAACAGTACGGCCTTGGGAAAAACGGAGTTCATGGCGGCGAGCGTAGCAGGCCTGGCTCGGTCCGTGCTTAAATTGGATCGAATATTCAGTTCAGGAAAATTGAATGATCACCCTGGCCGATCTGCGCTTCATCGAAGCCCTTGCGCGCGCAGGCTCGCTGAGCGGAGCCGCGCGCTCGCTCAACGTCACGCCGCCAGCGCTCTCGATGCGGCTAAAGAAGCTGGAACAGTTGCTGGGCGTGAGTCTGGTCGTGCGCAGCTCGCGCCGCGTGCGCTTCACCGGCGAGGGCGAGCACCTGGTGCACGAGGCGCAGGCGTTGCTGGCACGGATCGAGACGCTGCCCGAGGCGCTGGGCGGCGAGGGCCGTGGCCTCGCAGGCCCGCTGCGCGTCGTGGCACCCTTCGGTTTCGGCCGACTGCATGTCGCGCCGACGATCGCCCGCTTCGCCGCGCGTCATCCGGCAGTGCGTCTCACGCTCGACCTCTCCGAAAGACCATGGACCGACAGCGGCGACGCCGACGTGGTGATCCATATCGGCGCGGTGCGCGATTCGACCTGGGTGGCCCACCTCCTGGCCCGCAACGCACGCTGGGTCTGCGCCAGCCCGGCCTACCTGCGCCGCCGCGGCATGCCAACCGACCCGCGCGATCTGCTGCAGCACGATTGCCTGTGCGTGCGCGAGAACAACGAGGACGTGACCCTGTGGCACCATCGCCGGAACGGCAAGGCGGGCGCCGTCCGCGTGACGCCGACGCTCACCAGCAACGACGGTGAGGTCGTGCGCAACTGGGCGGTGGCAGGGCTTGGCGTCGTGCTGCGTTCGCAATGGGACGCAACCCCCTTCGTGAAGCGCGGCGAATTGAAACGCATCCTGACGTCCTGGGACTTCGACGGCGCCGACGTGCTGGCGCTGGTGCCGGCACGGCGTGGCATCTCGGCCAGGGTCTCGCAGTTCGTCGACTTCCTGAAGGGTGACTTCAAGCGCAAGGCGCCGGGGTCGTGAATCAGTGACGCGAGCTAGGGCTTGGCATCCTCACGCACCAGCTTGGCCTTGCCGAAGGCGAGCCCGTCGCCCGACGGGATCTTGCAGATCGAGGAAGCGCGCAGGATCTTGTCCTCGCCCACCGTCAGATAGATGTTGGTGAACAGCAGCGACCGGGTTGCGCGCACCAGTTCGGCTCGGCCCTCGACCCAGTCGCCGACCTTGGCCGGCGCCACGAAGTCGAAGGTCATGTTCACGGTCGGCAGGAATTTCCGAAGACCGGCCAGCGTGCCGCCGCCCATGGCCCCCACCAGGTCGGCCACCGTCATCATCATGCCGCCGTGCAGCCCGCCGGCCGGGTTGCACATATGTTGGTGGACGCGAAAGCCCATGACGAATTCGTCGCGCGTGCCCTTGTCGCCCCGCTTCACATAGAGGTTACCGATGTGACTGTTGAAGGTGGGTTCCGGCCGGCCGTGGGCGAAATCGATCTTCAGAAAGCCTGCAGGGGCACAATCTTCAATCAAGGGGGCTTCGAGCAAACGCTAACTCCGGGTTTATAGTTGTCGATGGCGGCTCAGCAGCGAAAAGACGCCCAGCCCGGCCAGCACGTCGTGGCGCCGGCCATAGAGGCGGCCCCTCACCTGGACGACATGCTCGTCGTGACCGACCACCTCGCCTTCGGCCTGCAGCCAGTCGCCGATCCTGCCCGGACCGAGATAATCGATCGACAGGCGCAGCGTCACGGCGCGGCGTTTCAGCGTATGCCACACCGCCGTGCCCATTGCCGAATCGAGGAAGGCCGCCAGCATGCCGCCGTGGACGATGCCGAGCGCATTGGCGTGCTGCGGTCCGGGCAGGAAGCCGCGGATGGCGCGGCCGTCCTCGATCTTCTCGAACCACGGCCCGTTGGCCGCGGCAAAGCCGGAGGCTTCAGTCAATCGGCGAAAGCCGTCGGGGACGCGTGCGGGAGAGATGGACACACACCATCTTAGGCAATCCGCGCGAGAAGAACGAGGCCGTAGCCGACATACCAGGCGGCAATCGTCGTGATCAGCCGGTTCGACCAGAGGCGGAACTGCTTGTCGGTCAGCTTCTCGAGCAGAAGCTTGCCGAGCGAGGTGCCGATCATCGACGAGGCGATGGCGACGCCGAGGAACCACGGCTCGACCTGGCCCACCTCGGCGATCAGAGCGCCAAAGTAGAAGAGCTTGAAGCCATGGCCGAAGACCTGGCACACCGCCTTGGTGGCGATGATCTGCCGCCGCTCGAGCGGGGAGCGCAGGAACATGGTGTCGAGCAGCGGTCCGGTGACGCCGGTCAGCAGCATCAGCATCATCGAGAACAATCCAGTGCCCGCGACCTGCAGGGGACCGAAGGAGCGCGGCAGGATGCTTTCTGGAACGGCGCGGATGATGAAGGGCGAGAGACCGAGCAGCAGGAGCGCCACCGCCTTGTCGGGCACGTAGAGGGTGATCGACCACAGGCCGACCGAGACCAGGCAACCCGCGACGTAGAAGACCGTGCTCTTCCAGACGATGTGCCGCCACCACAGAAGCGCGCGCCAGCCGTTGGAGGCCATCTGCGTGACAGCGTGCAGCACCATGGCGGTGGGCAGCGGGAAGATGAACAGCAGGACGCCGATCAGGATCAGCCCGCCCGCCATGCCGAAAATGCCCGACAGGAAGGCCGTGCCGATCATCAGCAGGCTGAGCGAAGCTGCCATCAAAGCCGTCATGTCGATCTCCCCCGAAACATGGGCAGATGCTAGGCCTGGCTTATCCAGCGTTCAAATATATGATATACGGTCCTCCCATACTTTCTGGGTATGCTCTATGGAACTCCGACACCTCCGCTATTTCGTCGCCGTGGCCCATGAGGGCCACATCACGCGCGCGGCCGAGAAGCTCCATATGCAGCAGCCGCCACTCAGCCAGCAGATCCGCGCGCTCGAGCGCGAGATCGACGTCCAGCTGTTCGTACGTCATCCGCGCGGCGTGGCGCTGACCGACGCCGGCCGCTCGTTCCTGACTGACACCGAGGCGGTGCTGGCCGCGGTCGATCAGGCAGCAGCGCGGGCTCGGCGTACGGCACGCGGCGAGACCGGCCGCATCGCTGTGGGCTTCACCACCTCGGCGCCGTTCCATCCGCTGGTGGCGCGCGCCATCCGCGAGTTTCGCCTCACCCGGCCCGACGTCTCCTTCGTGCTCGAGGAAAGCAGCTCGGGCGATCTTTTGGTCGGCCTGCGCGAGGAGCGGCTGGACATCACCTTCATCCGCTCCGGCCTGGTCGATCCCGAGGGCCTCACCGTCCATGCGCTCCTGCAGGAGGATATGGCGGCGGCCCTCCCGTCGCGCCACAAGCTCGCGCGCCGGCCGCACCTCACCCTGAAAG
>Ga0194051_1000582_pt1 | contig 20643 bp, 21 predicted proteins | sample SepL2320m_MetaG_FD_161275 | JGI IMG/M metagenome (GOLD analysis project Ga0194051, IMG submission 161275) | Anoxic zone freshwater microbial communities from boreal shield lake in IISD Experimental Lakes Area, Ontario, Canada - Sep2016-L239-20m | ecosystem: Environmental > Aquatic > Freshwater >... | reverse complement strand
TCAAAGGGTCGGGCCAGAACGAGACGGTGGTGCCGGTGCTCCCCTTCGGGGATGGACCGGTCACGAGGAGCTTGCCGGTCGGGTTCCCACCGTCGATGAACTCCATGACGTGGTGGTCGCCGTCGCGATCGATCTCGAGGAGCAAGCGTGTGGAAAGGGCATTGACCACCGAACTACCCACACCGTGGAGACCGCCCGACACCTTGTACCCGCCACCTTCGCCGAACTTTCCGCCCGCGTGGAGGACGGTGTAGACGACCTCGGCCGCCGTCTTGTCCTTGTACTTCGGGTGGATCCCGGTCGGGATGCCACGTCCGTTGTCGACAACCTTGACCCCGCCGTCGGCCAGCAACGTCACTTCAATGCGGTCGCAGTGGCCAGCCATGGCCTCATCGACGGCGTTGTCCACGATCTCCCACACCAGGTGGTGGAGGCCGGTTGGCCCAGTCGACCCGATGTACATCCCCGGTCGTTTACGGACCGGATCGAGCCCCTCCAGAACAGTGATGTCACCGGCGTCATACGTAGGTTCCCCCACGTTGCGCTCCTTCTCCGTCTTTAGCGCCACAGGCGCGCCCTTTCGCAGTATTCGAGCGGGAGGGAACGGGTGATCCGGTAGGGCAATGAAGATGCGTGGTGCACCTCCGAGTCCTGCGCCATCCCCCGATTCCAATGCCCTGAGTGTAGCGCCCCGCTGTGACCCTCTGGGCCGATTCCCCTGCCTGGATCGCAGGCTTTCAACGCTGCACCCTGACGTCGAGCCGTTCTGGTCGTTCGACCTCTGCATAGGCCGCCGCTCGGTCGAGCAACGTGTCGCCGAGGCGGCGAACCTGTGTGGCCCATGCTGGGTGATCCACAGTCACAACGAGGGACTCTTTGTCCATCTTGACGGGCTTGACGTGCTCAGCCATCGACTCTCCAACAATCTCCTTCCAGCCAGAAAACAGCCGTCCGATCCCCTGGGCTCCCTGGACACCGAACTTCCGGGAAAGGGCCTCGAGGGATCCGTCGAGGCCCCGGGGCTCCGAGTTGCGTCGGTGCGGAGGCTCGGGACTCACGCGTTACCTCCCGACGCAACCACGCGGCCTCCCTCAGCCATGGCGTAGACCTTGGCCGCCACCACCTCGTCAGGAGCAGGTTGGGCAGTCGTCAACATGGCCTGCCCGGGTGGAAGCCCCGCCAATAAGGCCCGGGCCCGTTTCGGGTCGAGCTCGGAGAAGACATCATCGAGCAGCAACACGGGCGCACTACCCAATCTTGCGGTGGCCATCTCATGGGCGGCCAGTTGAAGCGCTAAGGCCAGCGACCGCTGCTCCCCTTGTGATGCATGGGTGCGTGCCGGCAGGCCAGCCAGGGTGAGTTCGAGTTCGTCCCGATGCGGCCCTACTGTGGATACCCCGCGCTGGATGTCCTTGGTCCTGGCTTCACCGAGAGCCTGTAGCAGCCGACCATTCCACGAACGCATGTAGATCAGACCTATGTCGGTCTGGGCACCAGCCAGACGCGAGTAGTGCTCAGCCGCCATGGGAGCGAGCTCGACTACCAACTGCTCGCGTGCCTCGACCAGTCGGGTACCCGCTTCATCGAGGCGGGCGTCCCAGACATCCAGAGTCGTAGCCGCCTCGGTATTCAGCGTTCGCCCCACGTTGCGCAACAAAGCCGACCGCTGCCGAAGGACTTTTTCGACCTCTTCGGTCGAGCGAGCTGCCTTGGCGTCCATCACTGCCAATGTCTCATCGAGGAATCGCCTGCGGTCAGCTGGCCCGGACCGAACCACTCCGATGTCCTCGGGGGAGAACACCGTCACCCGAAGGGCCTCATGGAGATCACCGCGACGGCGGACCACCTGGCGGTTGACCTGGGTGCGAGACCTACCAGCAGCCGACACCTCGGCTTCGATGGTGAGAGATCGGCCTTCGACCTGGGTCTCGGCCCTCAGGATCGCCCGATCCTGACCTCGCCTGACCATGGCTTCCTTGGGAGACCCACGGAACGACTGCAGTGTCGCTAAGTAGGCAGTGGCCTCGAGCAGGCTGGTCTTGCCCGCTCCGTTCAGCCCAGTGATCACTGTCGTTCCGTCCGGATCGAGTTCGATCACCGTACTGGTGAGATTACGGAAGTCGGTGACTGCCAGGGAGACGAGGTGCACGAACTACCGCTGCCCTGAATGAGTCAGGAGACTCGTACTGGCATCAGCAGATAACGGAAGTCTGTATCGTCCGCCGCCCTGACTGTTGCTGGCTTGGTGGCATCCACCGTTTCGAGAAGTACCACGTCGCCGGCCACGGCTTCCACACCATCGATCAGGTAAGTCGGATTGAAGGCGATCGTGAGGTCTTCGCCCTCGAAATCTGCATCTACGGTCTCACTGGCATCGCCGACCTCTTGGGACACCACCGTCAGGTCTACACCCCCCTGGCGCATCGAGAGGCGCACGGGTGTGGTGTTGTCCTTGACCAGCAGGCGAACCCGACGCAAGGCGTCCAGAAGTGAGTCCTTGCCCACGTGGAGTTGGTTCGGGTACTCGGCTGGGATCAGCTGGCGGTAGTCGGGATACGTCCCATCGAGCAGCCGGGTACTGACTTTCACCTGACCGGCTGTGAACGTGACGTCGTGCGCACCGATGGAGAGCCCGACCATGGGCTCGGACGGCTCACCTCCGGACTCTGAGGAACTGTCGGCTGATTTCTGCCCGGAAACCAGAGATGACAGACGTTGCAGTTCGGCCAATGCTCGAGCGGGAACCAAGATCTGCGACGTGTCAGAGAAGGCGTCACTGCCCTGGATGTCGCGGAGGGCCAGACGGTAGGAGTCGGTGGCCACCAATCGGACTCCCGACCCTTCTGGGGCGATCAGCACACCGGTAAGCAGCGGACGAGCATCATCGGCCGATGCAGCCCTGACCACCTGGCGCAACGCGCCAGCGAGGCCGGAGGCCGGAAGGAAGGTGGCCGGCTCGGGGGGTTCAGGAAGGGATGGGAAGTCATCTACCGGAAAGGTGCGGAGGCTGAATCTCGATCGAGCTGCACCGATTTCGATCTTCTCACCCTCGGACTCAATGGTGACGGCTCCGGGCTCGAGAGACCGGACGATGTCCGCCAAGAGCTTGGCTGGTGCCACACAGATCCCGTCCGTTATGCCGATGGCTTCGGTCGATACATGGACGGTCAGATCTAAGTCGGTGCCGACCACCGAGAGGAGGTTTCCGGCCGACTCGATCCTGACGCCGCTCAGCACCCCCTGGGAGGAAGAGCGCGTACCTACAGCCCGTCCAGCTGTGGCCAGCACTTCGACCAACGAATCCCGCTCACATCGAAACTTCACGAAGAAGTCCTTTCTCACTTTGCTTCTTAGTTATTTAATTATAAAATTGTAGTGATGGTAGTAAGGGCTGTGGATTGTGGACAAACCACGATTTTCCCAGTCCAGAAGGGGTGAGGATATCCACCCACTGTCCCCCGAATGTACGAAGGACGAAGAAATGTCCGGCGCGACGGAGGTCGGCTATGGACAAGTTCGACAGAGCGCACAGATTTACCCCAGGAAGAGCCAAGGATATCCACAAGATACGCACAACCTCTGGATAGCTGTAGGCCATCAAGATCCGCTTTTGATCCGGATGATCAGGTCCGTGACCTGATTGTAGATCTGGTGGCGTTCTTTCATGAGGCCGGTGATCTTCTCCACGGCATGCATCACCGTCGAGTGATCTCTGCCGCCGAACTCGCGTCCGATGGCGGGATAGCTGTAGTCAGTGAGCTCTCGGAAGACGTACATGCTGACCTGACGGGCAGTTACCAGGGGCCGACGACGGTTCGGGCCGCAGATCTCCTCGACGGAGAACCCGAACGTCTCTGAGGTCGCCTCCAAGATGACCTGAGGGGTGATCCGCCTGGGCTGGTCGGCCGAGACAATGTCCGAGAGCACCTCTTCGGCCAGGAGTCTGCTCATCGGTTGATGATTCAAACTGGCGAACGCTGTGACTCGGATGAGCGCACCTTCGAGTTCTCGGATGTTTTCTGTGACATGAGTGGCGATGAACTCGAGGACATCGGCAGGGACGGCTATCTGCTCGTGCTCAGCCTTGGTCTGCAAAATGGCGAGCCTGGTCTCGAGTTCAGGTGGCTGTACTTCAGTGATGAGCCCAGACAGGAACCGGCTCCGGAGACGGTCTTCCAGGGTGGCAATCGACTTGGGAGGACGGTCGGAAGTGAGCACGATCTGCTTGGACGCCCCATATAAGGAGTTGAAGGTATGGAAGAACTCCTCTTGGAGCGACTCTTTTCGCTCCATGAACTGGACGTCATCGATGAGGAGCACGTCACATTCTCGGTAGCGACGCTTGAACGCGGTTGTAGAGCTGTGGCGGATGGCATCCACGAACTCGTTCATGTAGGTCTCGGTAGTGACGTAGCGAACGTTCCGGCCAGCGAAGTTCTCCAAGACGTAGTTACCGATGGCGTGGAGGAGATGGGTCTTACCCAACCCGGCTTCGCCATAGATGAAGAGTGGGTTGTAGGACCGGGCCGGCGATTCAGCAACCGACTGGGCGGCTGCGTGAGCAAAGCGGTTGGAAGATGCGATCACGAACGTGTCGAATGTGTACCGGGAGTCGAGGAGCGAGGGTGGTCCTTGGTCAGGCCGCACAGGAGTGGCTGGACGGCTGGGAGGACGGTCGTCATCTGGATCTGTGACCGCCGCGGAACCACCAGCCTCGTCAGACGTCGGGCGATCATCTACTGGGGCGACCACCTCGAGCCGGATCACCAACGGGCGGCCGAGTGTGGTGGTGACGATGTCCTGGATAAGACCGAGGAACCGCGACTCGATCCGATCGCGTACGAGCTTGTTAGGTACGCCGAGAACGACCTCCTCGCCCCCGATGGACAGCGGGGTGATTCCGGCCAGGTAGGCCTGCCATATCGGATCCGACACCTGCTCGCGCAGAGCATCGGAACATGATGTCCACAAGTCTTCGGTGTCGTTCACTTGGGCCTCCGCCCTTTGGCTACGCAGTTGGTCCACAAAGATATCCACAACTGTGGACGAGCGTTTCCGGCGGGATCTCCCTGTGGCAGTCGCAGGCGAGGCACCGTCATCTTCTGGTTCATCGGGGCACCGGATGTGCATGCCGGCCGGGGATCAGATCCCCAGCGAACCACACAGCGCCGTGTCCGAGTCGGAACGGTACACCGTGGTCGAGGACGGTGCTTCCGGAGTCGGACTAGAGCACGGGGCGCGTTTAGGCGTAGGATGTACGTCGAATGCCCAGTCCCGAGTGACGGGGCCCCCTGCCGACTGGACGCCGATGTCCGCGGTTCAGGGCGAGGAAGGAAGTGGATGGATGAAACGTACTTATCAACCCAACGTGCGAAAGCGCGCCAAGACACACGGCTTTCGCAAGCGGATGTCGACCAAAGCCGGACGGGCGGTCATCAGGGCCCGCCGGGCGAAGGGACGCCAGCGCCTGTCGGTGTGACCCCAGGTCTTCCTGCACGGAAGGCGATGGTGCGCGTCGGGCCGGTGCGGTCGCGGCATACTTTTGCTGCTCTGCGCAGGCCGTCGGGCCGAGGCCGGCACGGCCCTGTGTCGACGAGTTTCGTCGACCGACCTGACTGGACCAGGACTGAGGTGGCCTATGCCGTCAATCGCAAGGTCGGCAATGCGGTCGAACGCAACCTTCTGCGCAGACGGATGCGAGCCATCGTGTCTGAACAGGCCACCGAGTTGCCGACCGGGGCGTATTTGGTGCGTGTCGGCCTTGACGGGACGGCACTCGATTTCAATGAACTGAAGGCAGCCATGACCCGAGCATTCGAGAAGGCGACGAATAAGACGTCCCCGCAGACCGGGTCGACGCTGCGCGCCAGCAACGGGGTGCGAACGTGATTTCCGAGCAGAAACAGGCTCTGAACTGCGCTGATGAAGAGCACAGTGACGGCAGGAGCCATCCAGAGGCACCAGACTTCCGATCTTCGACGGCTCGGGTTCTGGTGGGAATGATCCACGGCTACCAGATGGCCCGTTCCGGTCGGCCCACAGGGTGCCGGTATCTCCCGAGTTGTTCGGAGTATGCCGTGGTGGCTATCGACAGCCACGGTCCGCTGCGCGGTACCTGGCTGGGCGTGCGTCGGATCGCCCGATGTAATCCGTGGGGCGGTCACGGTATCGACCCTGTTCCTGAGCGGAGGACTCGATGAGCTCACTCACCCACGCCGTGGGCAGCTTCTTCCAGCCGATCCTGAATTTCATCGCCCAGATCATGGCGTTCTTCTACGCCATCATCCCCAGCTATCCGCTGTCGGTGGCACTCCTGACCATCGTGGTCATGGCGGCCCTCACGCCGCTGACGGTGAAGAGCACCAAGAACATGGCTGCGATGCAGGCACTTGGACCGGAGATGAAGAAGCTCCAGCAGAAGTACAAGGGGCCAGAGAACCGGGCACTGCTCAACGAAGAAATGATGAAGCTCTATAAAGAGCACAAAGTAAACCCTGCATCTGGGTGTTTGCCGATGTTATTGCAGATGCCGTTCTTCTTCATGCTCTACAGCGTCATCCGAGGGATCACCAACACGGTAGCCAAAGGAGCGACACTTCCCTACACGGTCACCAACTCGGGGATCGACTCAAGTCATACGAGTGTCTGCAAAGCCGCCGTCTGTGCCGATCCTCGCTACATCTCCTCTACGAGCAGCATGTTTCACGACATCGTGCTGGCGCAGGGCAAGTTGATCTCCGGCGGTATCGACTTTGCCGCCAAGCTGCTCACCCATCAGAGCCAGCCGTGGATGTACATCCCCTTTGCTGTGCTGGTGATCGGTGCGGTGGGACTCCAGTACCTGCAGATGGCACGATTGAACGCCCGCAACCCTCAGGCCAATCAGGCCAATCCACAGGCGGCAATGCTCCAGAAGTACATGCCATTGATATTCGGGTTTATATACCTTAATGTAGCCGCAATTTTGAACGTCTATTTTATCGTTTCGAGTGCTATCAGGATCGGAACCCAAGAAGTTCTCTTCCGTCGAGGCATCGTTCCGGGCCCCCCAGCACCAGCAGGTGCCGAGGGGAGCAAGCCCCGGTCGGCGGCCGCCAACAAGGAGGCGGGCGTGGAGACGAAGGAACGGGCGCTTCCCAAGCCGAAGGCTGGTCCTGCCAAGGGACCGTCCGGCACGGGAAGCACCAACAAACCAACCCAAGAGCCTGACTCCGGGGATGCAGGAAAGAAGCATCCACGGTCGAAGGACAAAAAAGAGAGAAAGGCGCGCTGACACGTGGATTGGGTGGAAGCAAGCGGAAAGTCCCTCGCCGAGGCGAAAGAGACAGTTCTGGACATGTTGGGGGTTGCTGAGGACGATGCAGAGTTCGTCATCTTGAGTGAGCCCAAAGCAGGTCTATTCGGACGACTACGAGGTGAAGCGAGGGTGCAGGCGCGCGTCAGGCCTGTGGCTCCACCCCCGAAGCGAACCCGGCGGCCCAGGCCGGATAAGAAGCGCGAAGGGGGAGATCGTTCTCGCCCGAAGAGCTCGGGGACGAAAGAGGGCTCTTCTGGGGGCAGGGGACGCCAGGGTTCCGATGGAGAGGCCCCTTCCGATAACAGCAATTCTAACGATGAGTCCAAGAACCGATCTGGTGGAGCGGGTGCTGATGGCGAAAGGGCCAACAGTGGCCGCAACCGGTCCAGGGGATCCCGGCAGTCGGGTGGTAACCAGTCAAGGCAACAAGAGAAGAAAGCGTCTGGGCGTTCGTCCGGAGATAGTGAGGACAACATGGAAGAGTCACTGACACTTGAGCAGCAAGGAGCAGCCGCTCAGGAGTTTCTGGCCGGCTTGATCCGTGAGTTCGGTCTCGACGCCACTGTCGAGTTCTCCGAAGTTGACGAAGAGACCGTGCGTGTCGCCGCCGTCGGTGACGACCTGGGCCTGCTGGTCGGCCCCCGTGGTGCGACGCTGGCCGCCGTTCAGGACTTGACCAGGACGTTTGTGCAGCGCCAGTCGGAGAATAGGACCGACCGGATCCTGGTCGACGTCGGTGGATACCGTGAGAAGCGGAACGCAGCCCTTGGACGGTTCGCCGAGGGGATCGTGGCTGAGGTCAAGAGTTCAGGGGAAGAACGGGCTCTCGAGCCGATGTCCCCCGCCGACCGCAAGGTGATTCACGACACCGTCAACGAGATCGATGGCGTGGAGACTCGGTCGGACGGCATGGAGCCTTCGAGGTACGTGGTGATCTCACCGGTCTGACGTATTGATGGTTCAGTTTGGCAGTACCGCAACGTGGCACCGGGTCCGCTCGGTGCCACGTTCGCGTCCGGGGTCACGATCGTCGGGACCAATCGAACAAGGACGGACCAATCGAACAAGGACGGACCAATCGAACAAGGACGGACCAGATTTGGACGACGAACTGGTGCGTGCCATGGGATAGTGGGCAGATGAGTACCAGTGGTAGTTCGGAGGATCAGATGAGCCCGTTATGGGGACGGGTGGACCCCGAGGTACATCGATCGCTGGAGCGGTCGTTCCAACTGGGGTTCTTGGGGAGCATGCCCATTGACGAGCAGATCGAGCACGCACTGGGTTTCGTTGCCATCGTCGAAGAGAAGCTAGGTAGGGAGCCGACCAGCGTGATTGATCTAGGGACGGGCGGAGGCGTGCCCGGACTGATTCTTGTCTCTTGTTGGCCTGATGCCACCATCGTACTGATGGATGCCAGCGAGCGACGGACGGTATTCCTCCAGGAGTCACTCGAGTCCTGGCCAAGGGCAGGCCGGGCAGAGGTCGTCCGAGGTAGAGCCGAGGAACTCGGTCGTAAAGGAGAACTACGGGAGCAGTTCGAAGTGGTGACTTCGCGTTCCTTCGGGATCCCCGGGCTTACAGCTGAATGTGGTTCTGCGTTTCTGGCGCCTGGTGGATGGATGGTGATCTCTGAACCGCCCAATGCCGACTCTGGAGAACGGTGGCCCCGGGATGGCCTGGCTGCGGTCGGGATGGAGCCAGACGAGACGGTCCGGCCTTCCGTTCGATTCGGATATCAGGTGTTGAAGAAAGTGCTTCGAATCGATGAGCGGTTCCCCCGCCGGGTGGGGATTCCGGCCAAGCGACCCATCTTCTGAACACTTCCTGGCCCCACGGTAGATAGATCAGCGCCTGATGCGGTGCCGAACTCAGCCGTGCCTATGTTTCACGTGAAACATCTTGGTCGAAACGTCGAGGTACTTGGGTCCGATGCCCGTAGGTGGAGCGGACTAGAGAGAGACCCTGGTATCGCACCTGATCATTCTGAACGAGTTCGAATGATGGGCTGTCGAGGGTTCAGCGACAGGTAGGTCGACCAGTCCTAGATGGTGTGGCCAGGGGAGATCTGCGGTCGGTACGAGGGTGGGCCACCCTCCCCAAGGGTTGCGCCCGGCCTCATGGTGATGTCTAGACCACGCCCGCCCGAAATAGACTCCAAGTACACAAGTTTCGATATCGACAACCCAGAACCCGAGCACCGCTGGGCTACATTCAGCGCTGGTTGGTAGGGCCAGTAGATGGCATCCACCCTTGGCTGATGGAAGCTGAATCTAGTCATCAGCCCAGCGGCGTCTGTTTCACCATTGAGGTGCAGTCAGGTCGGTGACGTCTGCACACCAGTTGGACGGCGAGGGTTTGTTCGGCCAATAGAGGGTGCAGGTTCTTGTTCCTGGAGCCTCGTGCAGCACCTCTGGCAATATGGATCTCCGGATAAGTGCACATCTTCATCTGCACCGGGGGTACTAGAGGAGGGTGGTTCTCCCGACCTGCTGAGTGATGGGAGAGCCGGATGGCAACCCGTGTGAAGGCCCATCCCCGGGTGAGGGCCGTGAGGCAGGGAGCATCAGTACGGAGGGAATGGAGTGCACGGATCGTTGCGCTTCGTCCTACCAACCCAGAAGATGACTCGCTACTCCCTCGAGCCCCAGTTCGAGGGCGAGTCACTGGTTCTGATCGGCGGGAGACAGAGGCCGGGCCATCCCGGACTAGAAGAGCGCTGACGGGTGATCGAAGGCAACAGACGACGCACCGAGGCTTGGGGGACCAATGGGTGGGAAGTGGACCGGGTTCAACTACAGCACGACCTTCTGACGTCAGGCCAAGTAGGCGTGGTGTGGATGTCGCGAGATCGAACGAACTCTTTGCTCAGACCGTTTCCGAATTGTCGGCCCGATGTTTCCACCCAGGGCACGTACGGGAAGTTGGGGGCTCACCGTCAGGCACCTCTCCCCCACTACCGTCGGCAGGCATCACGAGGTGGGTAGTCACCAGCACCCAAGATCGAAGTCTGCTCCCACAAGGAAAAGTGCAGCTCGGAGCAGTCCTCACCGGCGATCCACGCTCATTTGGAAGAACCTCTGATGTTTCACGTGAAACATTGATCGGGATGCTTGACCTGAAGGTCGGGACAGGCGAGTATGAAGCCCTTGCAACCTGCCCAACTGAGGAGACGATAATGCGCGGCCGACGTCGTGGTAGGCCTGGGCCTTCTTCTCAGGGATCAGCCTCTGAAGGAACCGCTTCGGCGAGCGGAACAGCGAGCCCGGAATCAGCGACATTGGTCGACGAGCTCGAGAGCGTAGAAAAAGTCGACGCTAGCGTGCGCACTGAAGGAGCGACTCCAGCCGAAGAGAGTCTCAGTTCGCTGGGGGATTCTGGAGGCACCGATCATGGCGAGCCAGGGAAGACCACCTCGAACACCTCGGGGCCAGCCGATTCCAAGATTGAGACCGCTGGAGAGATTGCCGCTCACGGCGTAGATGAAGCAGAACCGGAAGCAGTAGGGGATGACGTGGACACTGGAACGACAGAAGAAGAGACGTCGGTAGAGGCGGGTGACGGTATTCAGGAAGTTCCACTCGAGCAAGCACCTCCCGCTCCAAGTCCGACACCGGCCCCCACCTCAGGACGGCAGCCCCAAGCCGCATCGGGTAATCCACTCCCCCGCGTGCTGGCGGTGGCCAATCAGAAGGGGGGTGTAGGAAAGACCACCACATCGGTAAACCTGGGAGCAGCTCTGGCCGAACTCGGCTTCCGGGTCCTCGTGATCGACCTCGATCCACAGGGGAATGCCACCACCGGTCTGGGGATCGACGCCAGGAACTTCGAACTCTCCATGTACGACGTGCTGATGAGGGACTGCTCGATGGAGGACTGCATCGAGCCGACCAGCATGAAGAACCTGTTCGTGGCGCCGGCAACTATCGCGTTGGCTGGGGCGGAGATCGAACTGGTTCCCGCCTTCAGCCGCGAGTTGAAGCTGAAGCGGGCCATCGAGTCGGTCATCGACGACTTCGACTACGTCCTGATCGACTGCCCCCCCTCACTCGGTCTGATCACCGTCAATGCACTGGCCGCCGCTTCTGAGGTATTGGTTCCCATCCAGTGCGAGTACTACGCCCTTGAGGGCTTGAGCCAGTTGATGCGCAACGTGCACCTAGTGGCGTCGAATCTCAATCCTCGCCTGGACATATCGACCATTGTCCTGACCATGTATGACGCCAGGACCAAGTTGGCCGATCAAGTGGCCACTGAGGTGCGTGAGCACTTTGGCAGCAAGGTGTGTCGAATAGTGATCCCCCGGACAGTGCGACTCTCTGAGGCACCGTCGTTCGGACAACCAATCACTGCGTTCGACCCCGCCTCACGCGGGGCCATTGCCTATAGGGAACTAGCTAAGGAGGTCAGCGGTGGCACGTCGTAGCGGGCTGGGTAAAGGACTCAGCGCTCTCATTCCCACTGAGGTAACAGGCGATCGAACTTCTGCTCTTCGCGAGGTGCCCATCGGCAATATCAAGCCGAACCCTCGACAACCTCGGGTAAACTTCGATGAGGAGACCATGTCCTCGTTGGCAGCCTCAATCAAAGAGCTGGGCGTACTTCAGCCAATCCTGGTCCGTCGCCTAGGGGACGAGGAATCAGACGAGTTTGAACTGATCGCCGGTGAGCGGCGGTGGCGAGCCTCGAGGCGCGCCGGGTTGCACACCATCCCCGTGCTCATCCAGACGTCGGATGATACCCATAGCTTGGAGCAAGCCCTGGTGGAGAACCTCCACCGCCAGGATCTGAATGTGCTGGAGGAGGCTGCCGCATACCAGCAACTCATCGAAGAGTTCGGCTTCACCCACGATCAGGTGGCCACCAGGGTGGGGAAGAGCCGCACAGCGGTCACGAACACTCTTCGCCTGCTGCAGCTTCCATCAGGAGTGCAGCGGATGTTGGCAGAGGGGCAGATCAGTCCTGGGCACGGGCGAGCGCTGTTGGGGACACCGGACCGGGGCTACCAAGAGATACTAGCGCGTGCGATTGTCTCTGAGGGTCTGACCGTCCGGGCCACCGAAGACCTGGTGAGAGCACACAACGAGGAAGCCGAAGGTGGCGTCGATAGCGTGCCGACCCCGGGTGGGGTCCTCACGGTGGTCGATGGGGGAGAGGGCAGAGAGGCTGACGGGCCGCACTCAGGCGCATCAGTGCAGCAGGTGCCCACAGTACCCGGGCCCCGGCAACTGCCTCCACCAGGGATCTTGGAGCTCGAAGAGTTGTTGGCCAGCCACCTGAACACTCGGGTGAAGGTCGACATGTCGGCCAAGAGGGGCCGCGTGGTAGTGGAGTTCGCCACGCTCGAGGATCTCGAGCGCATCTACAAGCTCATGGTGGGCGGTTCTGAGAGCTCAGGTGGCTGACGTGACTCACTTAAAGTGAGAATAACTGACATAATACATGTAATCGCTGGTAAAGCGACTACTCTGAGTGAGAATAGCCATCCCTGAAGCCTCACTAGAGATTCGTCCACAACCTGTGCATGAGGTTGTGGATTACTGTTGGCAGCAGACCTGAGGTAGAGGTAGAGCCAGCCAGGGAAGCGATTGCCTCTGAATTCAGTCCCATGAATTCAGTCCTCTGAACTCAGTCCCAGGTGCTCCCGACCCACTCGGACAATGTGTCCACCACTGCTCTGGCGATGACCGCCGACCGCTCGACCAGGACCGATGCCGGATTGATCTCGCAGATCACGGCCGGCATCCGTGTCTCGCGCAGCACTGGCAGGGACATTCCATTGCTCCCGGAATCCGACAGTCCGAGCGCAGTGGGAAGCGCCAGTTGCAGTAGTTCGGCCAAGCGGCGCCCCCCAGGGGACGAGTACTGATAGCCGGAGTAGTACGAAGTGGAACACCCAGGGGCGCTGCCCAACCGTATGCCGACATAGACGTCGGCAGCAGCAGCATTGGCCTCTGATGCCTGGATCGAACCGTCAGGGTGATGGTGGGTGGTCACGAGAGCCCCCTGGCTGACCAGGAGACGCCGCAGAGCCCCCACGGTGACCCCGAGGCCACCTTCTTCTCCGAGGGACACCCGGCGGCCGTCCACGGTGGTGGGCGACTGGCGAAGTCTCTCTCGATCTCGCACGGAGGAGACGAGTTCGGAGTTGTCATGACGGGTACCGAAGCGAAGGAGTTCGGAGACTGTGTCCCCGCCAGCGATCCCGTCGACGGGGAGACCGGCATTGCGCTGGAACTCACCCAGCGCTCCCGAAGTTAGGTCGCCGAAGATCCCATCTACTCGTCCGGAATCGAACCCGAGCGCGCTGAGCCGCTGTTGCAGTTCCGCCACATCGTCGCCGCGCAGCATGGGGGAGCGCCGATAGAGGAACCGGTCACCGAGGCTGCGACCGGCTTCCACCAGGGCAGACCACGTCTGGCGTCCACAGATCCCGTCTACACGGAGACCCCGCCGATACTGAAACCCCTCGACTGCGGCTCGAGTACCTTCCCGGAACAACCCGCGATCATCGACACCTGGAGGAAAGCCCAACTCGGAGAGGCGCTGCTGTACATCGGCGACCGCTTGACCTTCAGCCCCGATGTCGAGGTTGATCTCAGGTTCGGGGCTCAACGGACGACCCCTCGCTGCGCTAGCACCACACAGACGAACGTCTCATGGTCCGCCGGCACGCTCAAATGTGGGCGGACAGCTCCTGCAACAGCTGGCCCTTGCCCTTGGCCCCGACGATCCGCATGGCAGGTTCGCCGTTCTTGAACAGGATGAGCGTGGGGATGCTCATGACATCGAACCGGCGGGTGATATCGAGGTTGTCGTCGATATTGAGCTTGACGATCTGGATCTTGCCCTCCTGCTCGGCGGCGATCTCCTCGAGCACAGGGGCGATCATCTTGCACGGGCCGCACCATTCGGCCCAGAAGTCCACCAGCACGGGAACGTCCGAGGCCATGACATGCTCGTCAAAACTAGCGTCGGTCAGGTTTGCGATGTTCTCACTCATGATGGTGCCTGTTCCTTCTGGGACCGGATCGGACCCTACGAATGCCTGTGCGCTGACACGCTAGGTCAACCACAAGGACCACCGCCGCATTCCCGCCCGTGTTCAGTGGAGAGCCGATCAGGTCAGTGACCGGAGGCGGCCTGGTCCTCGATCCACCGTTCGGCGTCGATAGCTGCCATGCAACCCGACCCGGCTGCGGTGATGGCCTGGCGGTAGCGATGATCCTGCACATCACCGCAGGCGAAGACCCCTTCGACGTTGGTATACGTGGTCGTCCCCACCGTCCGCAGGTAGCCGGTCGACTCCATGTCCAACTGGCCTTCGAACAGCGCCGTGTTGGGCTGGTGGCCGATGGCCACGAACAGCCCGGACAGCGCCATGTCTGTCTCTACGCCCGACTCGAGGTTCCGCACCCGAATTCCGGACACCTTGGTATCGCCCATCACATCGATGACGGTGCTGTGCCACAAGAACTCGATCTTCGGGTGGTCCATGGCTCGCTTCTGCATCACCTTGGACGCCCGCAGTTCGCCACGACGGTGGATGAGGGTGACCTTGTCGGCAAATTTGGTGAGGAACAGCGCCTCTTCGAGGGCACTGTCGCCCCCACCGACTACGGCAATGTCCATCCCTCGGAAGAAGAAGCCGTCACAGGTGGCGCACGTCGACACGCCGTAGCCGAGCAGACGTTCCTCATTAGGCAGATTCAACATCAATGACTTGGCTCCGGTGGCCACGATCAGGGCATCGGCCGCATAGGTGGGCTCGGCTGCATCTGGATCGCCTACCCACAGGCGGAACGGGCGGCTGGACAGGTCCACCCGGGACACCTTGGACGTCACATACTCGGTACCGAACCGTGCAGCCTGCTCACGGAAGGCGACCATCAGGTCGGGACCCATGATTCCTTCGACGAATCCAGGAAAGTTCTCCACCTCGGTGGTCAGCATGAGCTGTCCGCCAGGCTGATCACTGGTCGATGACGGCTCGCCTTCGATGACCAGGGGAGAGAGTTGGGCGCGGGACGCATAGATGGCCGCCGTGAGGCCAGCCGGGCCGGACCCGACGATGATGACCTGTCGGGACTCGGTCATGCCAGGGCCGCAGCAGCGGGGGTACGGTCGATCCGCTTCGACCAGGCGACCACACCGGTCACCACGAAGATCACGCCGACGATCAGGTCGGACACCCAGACACGGTTGCCCGGGATGTAGACGGTCAAGATCCGGATCATGGTGATGGCCAGAAGGGTCACTGTGGCGATGCTGGCCGTCAGCACGATGATGCCGAAGACGATGGCCCGCGTGGCCAAGGTGAGCGGCCGCACGGCCTTGTTCTGAATGAAATCGACGACCATGTCGACTGCGTCGGCGCCCTTGACGGGCAAGTCATCGAGGCCAGCCAGTCCGGGCAGAGATGAGGCGTGATGTTGAGGCATCGGATCCATGGCCAGAGGTTACTCCGATCAACGTCTGGTGCTGCCGGAAGTGGTGACTACCTCCTAGATGGGGCCCTCAATCCACCCTCACCATGCAGACACCGATCGTCCCTGGACCGGTGTGCGTTCCGATGACGGCTCCGAGGTCGCTCACCACGATCGGATGCTCGCAGGACAGGTCCTTGAGCAGGGCGAGGAAGTCATCGATGTCTGAAGCATCTCCATGGGCGACAGCAATGCGGCTCAACGGTGGCGATGTGAGTGCCTTGTCGGCCAGGTACTGCAGCGATCGGCCTCGGGTGCGCTGCTTGGACTCCTCGGCTACCTCGCCGTCGACCAAGGTGACCACGGGCTTGATGGAGAGCACGGAACCGAGCAACGCCTTGGCTCCGCCGATGCGACCGCCCTTGGACAGGTGCTCCAGGTTCTCCACTGCCCCAAATACTGAAGTCCGGGGGACCAGTTCGCCCACCCTGGCCTCGAGGGCATCAAGATCTGCCCCCGCCGAGGCCATGTCCGCTAGCTCCAGGACCATGAGACCCAGTCCCATGGTCATGGAGCGTGAATCGAGGGCACGGACATCGATGGTGTCGGCTACGGCCTTGGCTGCCGCGGTGGCGGCTTGGAATGTGGCAGAAACTCCGCCGGAGAGACTGAGGCTGAGCACCCCGTCGTAGCCGTCGGCCGCCGCGGCTTTGAAGGCCTCCTGGAACGCCCCTGGGGATGGGGCCGCCGTCTCAGGGAGCATCGGGCTGGCCTTGCACCGGGCCCAGAACTCCTGGGTGGTCAGATCCTTGCCATCGACGAACTCCTCGTCGCCGAAGCGGATCGAGAGAGGGACGATGACGATGCCGTGTGCGGCTGCCACCTCGGCCGACAGGTCACAAGCGCTGTCAGTGATCACCCGGATGCGGGCCATGGTGCTACTCCTCGTCCGTGGGGGGCTCGATCGCCCCCGGTTGATCCGCCGGTCGCCCAGCAGCTGTCTGGTCACCCCTCAGGACACCTGGTGAGGCGTCCTCGCTTTCGTCGGGCACCGGACGCAGATGGCGTACCGGAGCCACGTCAGTCCCGGAGTCAAGTCTTTCACGGAACCGATAGTCGGAGGATTGATCGCCAGGCTCATCGCCAGGCTCATCGAACGAGTCGTCTGAGGGGCCGCCATCCCCTTCAGACTCGTCGGGCGCCGGCGCATGGCCAGAAGCAGACGCGCCCGGCGTCACCAGACGGACAGACGCCAACGCAGCCCGGTGGCGGGGGGTATCGGACCCGGCTCCGTCGTCGGGGTCGGCATTGGCCAGACCATCGGCCAGCCTGTCGGCGGCGTCGGAACTGGTGACCTCGGGTCCAGCATCGGGACGCTCTGGCACCCGTCTGGCCTCCCGGGAGGCCAACAGCACAGTCGTTCCGACAAAGGCGGCAGCGCCGACGACCACGGCGAAGACCACTCGAGCCAGCAACGCGAAGCCCGAGGTGGCTCCGGAGACGTTGACAGCCAGCAGGGTGGCAACGGCCATGACGGCAGTGGAGATCAGCACCCGGGTCACCGGAGTGGTCAGTTCGTGGCCCCCGAGGCCCTTCTCCTTCTTGGCCACCACAGACAAGGCGATGACGGCGGCTACCGAGTACGACACCGCTACCGAAAGCGCCAGACCTCGGACACCTAGCGAGCCCACCAGGGCCACACCGAGCACGATGTTCAGGGCGTTCTGAATCAGGTAGATCCGGAAGGCCGTTCGGGTGTCTTGCATGGCTTGGAGTACCCGCACCATGTACAAGAACGTGCAGAAACCGGGCAGGCCCAACGAGAACATGGCCAATGTGGCGGCCGTGGTCGACGCCTGAGCCGCCGTCTCGGCGCCGTGAGCCAGGATCAGGTCGATCAGTGGATGGGCCAGGATGATCATGCCTACGGCCGAGGGAATGATGATGACCAGGATGCTGCGCAGTCCGAAGGTCATGCGGTGTCGGAATCCGGCGATATCTCCCACTGCCCACCGGGCCGAGAGCGAAGGGGTCACTGCGCTCATGACTGATACAGCGATGATGCCGTAGGGGAGTTGGAAGAACGCGTAGGCGTAGGTGTACGCCGATACCGCCCCCGGGATGCGGGCACCGTCAGCGAGGGCCAGGATGACCACCAAGGCGATCTGATTGGCCACCACGATCCCGAAGGTCCACCCGGCGAGACGGGTGATCTTGCGCACAGCCTCGTGGCCCGGCTGCCAGCGGAAACGGATCTGCAGATCCGATCGTAGGAGTGAGGGCACGAGTAGGGCTCCTTGGACGACGACCCCGATGGTCGTTCCGATTCCGAGCAGCAGCAGGGCGGTGTGGTGGGCCTGGATGCTGGCCAGGTTCGGGTTCGGCACCAGGGCGTGGAACCACAGGAGCATTCCGATGACGATGAGGTTGTTGGCGATGGGGACGAACATGGGTGCGGCGAACTTGCCCTGGGTGTTGAGCAGCGCCGTCATGAGGGCGATCAGTCCGTAGCAGGTGAGCTGAGGGACGAACCAGCGCAATAGGAAGGTGGCCACCACCTGCTGCTGATGGGCGCTGGCGTGGTGGTTGGTCGAGGTGTAGAGGTCGATGATCGACGGGGTCAGGATGAAGAACGCCACCGTTGCCACCAGCACGATCGCCACCGTGACGGTTACCACCGAAGAGATGGCCTCCCACGCCTCCTTGGTGGCCTTGGTGGTCAACTCCGAAACGAATACCGGAACGAAGGTGGCGGCTAGGACCCCGCCGATGACGATGTCGGTGATGATGTTCGGTGTGGTGTTGGCCAGGTTGTAGGCGTCGGCGAACCCGCCGCCGCTGAGTGCGGCGGCCAGAGCCATGATCCGTCCGACTCCGGTGATCCTGGACAGCGTGGTGCCGAGCGCCATGCCGGCGGTGGCTCCGAGCAGCCGGTTACGGGCTCCGGCTGGAGGGGTGGGGATGTGTAGAGGGCCGGTGGCTGCGGCCCCGGCCTCGACCGCTGCATCCTCGTCGGTCATGGTGTTGAAGGTTCTTCCGTGGCGCGTTGGCGGCGCCTCCGCTTGAGCGAGGTGCGGAACCACCACACAGCTAGGACGACCACGGCCCCTGCGGTCAGGACCACACCCACGACCGACGAGGAGGTAGATCTGACGGCCAGAGATCCGGTCACCAGGCGTAAAGAGTCATCCGGCGAGCGCACGCTGACCTGGAGACGGAAGACCCCGGACACTCGGGTGCGCACCCGCACATAGATGACGTTGGAGTGTCGAGGTAGGAGTGTCACCGGCTGGGACCATGAGGTCTCACCGTTCGGGAAGAGCAACTTGTCGCTGCTCACGACGAGGGAGCCGGTTACCGGGTAGGGGGCCGTGGATGCCAGGGTCACCGGGACGAGACCGCTCTTCGCTGTCAAGGTGATCGTCTGGTTCCCCTCGACGGCGAACTGGCGAAGCTGTGCGTCGATGGCAGAGGCGGCATTGGCCACTACCGACGACTGCTGCGCTGAACGCAGGCCCTGGGACTCGGCACTTAGGACGACATCCCCCAGCTGCTGGGTCAACGTGTGTGCGCCGGTGACCGCAGAAGCCAGCCCATCGACGCGGAGCCGCTGACTCTTGATGGCAGCTGTCGGCAGACCCCCCACCCCGTTGGCCGCAGCCAGGCGGCATCCGTTGCGACAGGTGGCTGGCACCGGGAACAGGGCGAAGACCTCTGCGGTGGTGACCGCTTGGACCAGAGGGTTTGCGTTCAGGGACCCGAGCAGAGCATCGACGAAGGCGGGGTCGTCCGACCAGGAACTCGGGGCCGTGGCCACCACCGCTCGGGGGGTGCTGCCGTTGGGCCGTTCGTAGTAGATCTGGGACAACTCGGCGACGAGCTGATGGGCGGCCAGGACGGGGTTTCCCGGCGTACCGGTAAATCGGGCACTGAGGTCGTCACTGGAGGCAATCGCAGTGAGCTGGGCATTTCGGGGACCCGAGAGCACGAAGGGCTGAGCCGTGGATCCGATCGAGGGCAAGACAGTCAGCGCTGATGCCGGAACTACGAGTTGGCGAAATCCCCCCGAGGCCAAGGCTCCGACGGTGGATACGTCCATTCCGTCGGTGGTGATCCATGGGCCCAGGCCGGCACTCGGCTCCGGTGGGGCCCGACCAGTGACCCCGCCTATCACCTCTGTTCCGCGCGCTACCTGGCGCGTCAGCTCGGAACCCAAGCCGGATCCGACCATGACCGCGGCATCCACGGGGGTGAACGGTGCGGTCGTCAGCTGATGCACTTCGGGAGTCTCAGCTAATTGCGCGAGCTGGGTCAGAGTGGATTGATGGCCGGTGTTGGCCAGCAGTTCCGCGGTCTGCCCACTCACCGGCAAGGTCACATGGACCGACGGGTGCTGCACCGCGATGGAGGCCACCGTGGCGACTACCGCGGACACGGCTCGCTCGGAAGGAGTGGCCAGGGCGGCCGAGGGCCGGATCACGAGATCGGCCGGTGATGGCGCTCGGGCTGCGACCTGGGTCAGCTGCACGGGCAGGACCAGAGCAGCCCGCAGGCGCTGGGTGTCGGGGGTGGCCTCACTGAAGACCAGATGGGTGATGAATGCGCCGACCACCGAAGAGGTCGAGGTGTCGATCAGCTGGATGCGTACCGGAAATACCCCGGCAGGGAACGATTGACACTGCCCGCCAGCGGGCAGCAGGTGAATTGTGAACGGGGCGCTCGGTAAGGGAGCTGACGTTGCGCTCCCCCCGATGACGACCGGCATGGACAGGTCGAACCCACCGCCGGCCAGCGGGGGGAGACCACTGACGGGCAGTGGCGACGTAGTAGAGGACACCGGGGCGCCGTTTAGGACCGACTTCAGCGACTGGTCGAATCCGGACAGACTCGACAAGCACGAGTAGACCGACACGGACACCC
>Ga0194051_1000581_pt1 | contig 20680 bp, 19 predicted proteins | sample SepL2320m_MetaG_FD_161275 | JGI IMG/M metagenome (GOLD analysis project Ga0194051, IMG submission 161275) | Anoxic zone freshwater microbial communities from boreal shield lake in IISD Experimental Lakes Area, Ontario, Canada - Sep2016-L239-20m | ecosystem: Environmental > Aquatic > Freshwater >... | reverse complement strand
ATCGAGGTTATCGATCAGCATGCTCTGCACGAGCAGGTTCTTTTTGCTCGATTGAAGGAATCGGTTCGCGGAGGCACGCTTGAAGTTCAGCCCTTGCTTGTTCCGGAACCAGTCGAACTCACACATTCCCAAGCCCATCTGATAATGGAACATAGCGAAGCACTTGAGGGTGCGGGCGTAAAGGTCGAATCGTTTGGAGGTTCGACGATCCTCGTCACTTCAAAACCAGTGCTCGTTGGCAAGACGCCTGCTGTGTCGCTGATACGAGAACTTTTGGAACGCCTCGAGTGTTCTTCGCAGTCCGCAGGAGAGGTGATTGTTGATGAAGTTCTACACGGACTTGCCTGTAAAGCGGCAGTCAAAGCGGGTGATCCTCTATCAGAGGGGGAGGTCAATGCACTTGTGCGAGATCGTCACATCATCGAACATAGCCACCATTGCCCACACGGCAGACCGACTTCGCTGACGCTCTCAAAAGAAGAGTTGGATAGACAGTTTCGTCGGACCTGATTTTGGGGCAATGATCAAAATGAGAGAGTGGTCTATGTGATATGCGGGGGAGCAGAACGATGATTTGCGTGAGTATTGGGCGTGGTCGGCATCGCCACGTTATCGCAGAGCACAAACATGTAGCGGACAACGGCATTGGTCTCGTTGAGCTGCGTCTAGACTATATTCAGGGCACAGTGAGTGTGCAGCGTTTGCTCGCCGATCGTCCTTGCCCTGTGATTGTCACCTGTCGACGTTCAGACGACTTAGGACGTTGGAAAGGTTCTGAAGATGAGCGATTGATGGTGCTTCGCACTGCCATCGCGGAGGGGGCAGACTGGGTCGATCTTGAAGATGATATTGCCCGTACCATTCCTCGGTATGGAAAAACGAAACGCATCATCAGCTATCACAATTTTCACAGAACCCCGGAGGATTTAGGCGCACTGCATGCTTCTCTGGCTGCTCTTGATGCCGATGTTGTCAAAATTGCAACGATGGCGAATCATCCGGAGGACAATCTCCGGATGCTCGAACTCATTCGAGAAAGTACACTCCCAACCGTCGGTATCTGTATGGGAGACATAGGCACTCCGAGTCGAATTCTTGCGGGAAGCGTCGGTGCGCCTTTTACCTATGCCACACTCAGTGACGATCGCGCTATGGCGCCTGGTCAATTGAGTTGGAAACAGATGCGGGATCTCTATCGATATGATCGGATTACTCCGCAAACAAAAATTTATGGTTTGATTGCCGATCCAATATCCCACAGCTACAGTCCAATTGTGCACAACACCGCTCTGGCGATCGCCGACATTGACGCGGTGTATCTTCCCTTCCGAGTTCCGGCAGAGGATTTGGAAGAATTTATTCGTACGAGTAACAAATGGCCGCTTGCCGGACTGAGCGTCACGATTCCACACAAGGAAAATGTTTTGCAACGAGTCGATATTTCCGATGAACTCGTCAGTGAGATCGGTGCGACGAATACTCTTGCATTCAGGCCGGATGGTTTGGCTGCTTTTAACAGCGATGTGTTGGCTGCAGGCAGGTCGATCGACGAGGCCATTGCGTCTGGTGACGCGCAGTCCGCAGGAACGCACTTCTGGCAGGCCGAGCGAGATGCCGTGCAGATGGAATCCTCCGGTGGCTTGTCCCGCCGGCCGACATTGATTTTGGGAGCTGGAGGAGTGGCGCGGGCGATAGCTTTTGCACTCAAGCGTCAGGGAGGGGAAGTGACGATTGCCAGTCGGTCGATTGAGCGTGCAAGAAAAGTGGCTGCCGATATCGGTTGCAAAGCAATTGATTGGAGCGCACGACACCGAGTTCCATTTGAGCTTCTGGTGAATGCAACGCCGGTCGGAATGCATCCGAATGTTGCTGAAACACCATTCGAGATGGAATCTATGCGTCCGTACATGATTATTTTTGACACGATCTATAATCCGGAAAATACGCTTCTCATCAAGAACGCGAAAAGCTTGGGTTGTCGGATTATCACGGGCGTCGATATGTTTGTCCGACAGGCGGCAATGCAATTTTCCATCTGGCATGGCATCGATGCGCCTGAATCGGATATGCGTTTAGCCCTGAAGCAGGCTACTGCTTCCTATAAGCAGCCTTCGTAACGACTCTGCCCGGACTCGCCGTTTTTCGAATCACATGCCACGCCTCACGCTTATCGGCTATCGCGGCACAGGTAAATCAACGATTGCCTCCGTGCTTGCGTCATCCCTCAAATGTTCTTGGATTGACGCAGACACGGAACTGGAGCGAGAGCTTGGGAGAAGTGTTGCAGAGATTATTCAGTTGGATGGTGAAGAGGCATTCAGGGATGCTGAATCGGCGGTTCTTCGGCGGCTCGTTGGGCAGGATCTGATTCTTGCTACCGGTGGCGGGGTGATCCTTCGGGAAGCGAACAGAATGCTTCTGAAAACTCACGGACGGCCTATTGTCTGGCTGGATGCAGATTCCTTTTCCGTGCGATTGCGATTAAAAACAGACCCCTTCACAGCATCACGACGACCGGCTCTTTCTGGAAAAGATGTTCTCGAAGAAGTCGAGTCGACACTGCGATTCAGAGAACCGCTCTACCGCGAGTGTGCAGATGTGCGAATAGATACTTCATCGATAGACGCCGTTGCGGTCGTACGATGTATTGAAGTATGGCTCTCCTCAAGCGATGTGATGAAGGAAAAACGATGAACGGTCTGGACTCGTGGGAATCAATTTACGTTTGTGTGGGAGTGGCGCTGTGTGGCGGAGTCGTTGGAAGAATTCTTACGGCACTGGTTCCACCTCTCTTCTGCGAAACAACTGCGCCTCAGATCAAACGTGTTCAAATCAGGAATTGTTGGGAACAGATGCCAATAATCGGAACGTTGTTCATAAAAAAGAACGGACCGGAAAAAAGGCTGTGGTCATGGATTGAAATTTCGGCAATTGCGATTGGTGGAGGCATGGCGTGGTGGGAGATCGTTGCTCGCTCTCAGTTGCCTTTAGAATTTCTTGCCCACGAGCAAGGGGCACCTGTGTTGCGAGTATTTGCGCATCTGGTGCTCTTTGGATTTATGGCTGCAGCAACCTGGAGCGATCTTTTACACCGGGTCATTCCCGATGCAATCACTGTTCCCGGAACGCTTCTGGGGCTCTTGTGTGTGTGGGCGTTTCCAGAAATTCTTTTGCCAATCGGGTGTGAGCAGGCGAGAAGTTATGCAACTCCAAAACTCGTCCTTGATGTTCTTGGACCAGCGGGAGGTCTTCATTGCGTTGGAATGCCGGATGGATATACAGCTGCGCCACAGTGGATGGGGCTTTTGATGAGCTTAGGCCTCTTCTTTTTCTGGTGGGTGATCTGCACCGTAGCTGATGCTCGGCGGGCGGTACTGCACGACCCTCGCACATGGCTCCTCGCTGCAGGTGCGGTATTTATTGTCGGTGCATGGTGGTGGGGAACAGAGGCATTTGTGTCACTTGAAACGTCACTCATCGGCGTGGGTGTGTCGATGGGACTTGTACTGGCTGTGCGATCGGGTGCTTCGCATGCGCTTGGACGTGAGGCGATGGGGCTTGGGGATGCGACACTGATGGCGACCATCGGTGCTTGGTTGGGCTGGCAAGCGGGTGTGATCATATTTTTCATGGCTGCCTTTATAGGGCTTTTGTGGGGCACCATTCAGTGGCTCAAGTATCGTGGAAACGAACTTCCGTATGGACCAAGTCTCTGTTTAGCAGCAGTAGCATGCGTGTTTTTCTGGAGGCTCGTCTGGTATCGCGTGTCGGAATTTTTTGCTGATCCGATATTGCTCATTGGGGTCGTTGTCGTGGTGGTGATAGCGACAACCGTTACGCTCATGCTCTATCGAATGCTTGGTCGCGGCAATGCATCAGAAAAGGCGTAACGAGAAAGAATCAAAACTTTCGGAAAAAAGGCTGAAAGTGAGGCTGTGATACGGTCTTGCTCCGGTCCTTTGTATCCCCCTAGTATCCCTGCTCTTCCATCAACGGAGAGCGGCGAATGCCTGGCGGTTACAAAATGTGGATGAAACGCCCATTGCAAATATTGCTGATCGCAGCTGCGCTTCTTCTGACTTCGGGATGTTCAAATAATCCCTTTCGCACTGCAGGCATTGGTGGACCGGTGCAGATGCCCCCCGCAGCAGTCATGGCGCCTGCTGCCGAGAATGATCAGCGTTCCAATGCGCTCGATCGAAATAATCAGGAACTTGAGTCGCTGCTGGCACGAAGCCGGCAAGAATCAAAACTGCTCGAGGATGAAGTCCTCGTGCTCCGCGAACAGTTATCGAGCACTTCAAATCAGTTATCCATTTCGCGTCCCGTCACTGGGAGTGCTTTGCCTGGCTCTCCTGGAACAATAACTTCTCCTGTTCAGTCAGAAGCGGGGACCCCTGCGGTCTTTGCCAGTGCTTCTACCATGCAGGCGGCGGCATCACAGCTTGCGATGCCGGGCATGCAAAGCAGAATGGACGGCAGTGTGGTGCGTATTGAAATTCCATCGGACAAACTTTTTGAATCGGGAAGTGCCACGCTGATGCCCGGAGCAGCTGCCATACTCACGACGATTGCCTCCGAGGTAGATCGGCTTTTCCCAGATCACTTTGTTGGAATTGAGGGGCATACCGATACGGAACCTCTTTCCGGCCCGACGTGGACAAGTCCACATCAGCTTTCCAGTGCCCGCGCAGCGACAGTCTTTGAATTTCTTACCGCTCGAACGTCTGTTGGTCACGGGCAACTCTTTCTTGTGGCACACGGAGCCAATCATCCGATCGTCTCCAATGCAACTGCTGCTGGTCGGGCGAGAAATCGGCGTATTGAACTGGTTGTGTATCCAGAGCGATCTGCTCCGAATTAGTATCGAGCGATCTTTTCTTTGTGCTCATACGGCTTACACTCAAACCGTGTCATGCAGGGCCAACGTCGCTCGTGTGGTACCCAGTGGAAGACCAACGCATTTCTCTGCGATAAGGATCTCATTCGTGGTGACAATCATTGACTACGGTAGTGGAAATCTTCGAAGCGTTCAAAAAGCATTTGAGAGACTCGGTGTGCTTGCCGTTATCACATCCGATCCCAATCAGGTGGCAGAAGCCAAATGCGTTGTACTTCCCGGCGTGGGAGCATTTTGTGACGCGATCGGTGAGCTACATCGGCGCCAGCTTGTCGATCCAATTATCCGACACGTTCATGCAGATCGTCCATTCTTGGGAATTTGCATGGGACTGCAGTTGCTCTTCGAATTTGGATTAGAAGGAGGTCGTCACGCAGGGCTCGGCCTACTTGAAGGAGATGTGGCAAGATTCGACCTTCCTCACGGCATGAAAATTCCCCACATGGGATGGAATCAGGTTGTATGGAGAAATAGATTGGACTGCCCCACGCCTGGCGAGGCGGAACATTTTTATTTTGTTCATTCCTACTGCGTGCAACCAAGAGACGAATCAGTGATTGCAGCGTACACCGATTACGGAGGCGAGTTCTGTTCAGCGGTGTCGCGAGGACGCCTGCTGGCAACACAGTTTCATCCAGAGAAAAGCCAAGCTGCAGGAATACATTTGATCGAAAAGTTTCTGAAAACAGCGTGAGACCACAACGATTGTAGAAGCAATGAGGAGCATTTCGTAATGGAACTTTGGCCGGCCATTGATCTTCGAGGAGGTAAATGCGTTCGTCTCGTACAAGGAGATTATGCGAAGGAAACGGTCTTTGATAATGACCCGATTGCCGTCGCGTCCCGATTTGTTGAGAGAGGAGCGTCTCGCATCCATCTCGTTGATCTGGATGGTGCAAAAGCTGGAAGTGATTTGCAATCGGATGTGGTATCTCAGATCGTTCGTAGCGTAGCAGTTGGATGTCAGCTGGGAGGGGGAGTTCGTTCGTTTGAAACGGCCGTAAAATATTTTGAATGTGGCGTGTCGCGATTGATTGTGGGATCGCTGGCCATTGAAAAGACGTCCGAGTTTGAGCGGCTCGCCCGCGCTTTTCCAGGGCGTATTGTGCTTGGACTGGATGCGAGAGATGGATTGGTGGCAACCCGTGGCTGGATTGAGACGAGCAGCCTTTTGGCGATAGACGTGGCTCGTCGTCATGAAGATTTACCTTTGGCGGCAATCGTGTACACCGATATTGCTCGAGATGGAACGCTTTTGGGGCCAAACATACAGGCCTTGAGAATCATGATTGAGTCAGTGAAGTTTCCTGTCGTGGCATCGGGTGGAATTTCATCGCTCGATGACATTCATCTCGTGCGCAGCACCGGTGCCGCAGGCTGTATTGTGGGTCGGGCGCTCTACGACGAAAGATTTTCCCTTGAAGATGCAATCAAAGTATGCGGTGAATAAAAAAAGTGAGGAAAGGGAGTTTCCCGTCTTCAAGCGACTTGAGATCAAGTCTTTCTCGCCTCGGCGGAAAAGTTTGTGGAGTATCCCGGAAATCGCGCTCGATACCGAAAGTGCCGTAAAAGGCATCGTTCAATGAGAAATGCATCAATTCTTCCCCGTCACAAAGTCGAATGAAGCGAAGAGTCGGTTTGAAGGGATTGTTTCACACCCGTAGGATCGCGAGGTATGGCTACAGACGTTCGTATCAAGGAACAGCTCCCCGAACTGACAAAAAAAATTGTTGAGACCTATCTGGAGGTTCCAACAATCCAGTATCTCGGGCACTGCCCTCTTCCAAAATTTGAAGCGATCATCGCGGCATGCGAGGATCTCAAAGAGATTCTCTATCCCGGATACCGTCGGCGAGAAAATCTCCATCTCGGGAACGTGACCTATCACGTGGGAGATCTGATTGACAGCCTGCATGATAAATTGACGACGCAGATTGGTCGGGCGTTGCGGCATGACGCTGTGGCAAGGCAGCAATGCGTAGAAGAATCCGATTACGAAGCGCTCGGTCAGGCAAAAGCAGTTGAATTTCTTGAAAATCTCCCAGAACTCAGACGCGTTCTTTCACGCGACGTACAAGCTGCCTTTGACGGTGATCCTGCGGTGCGTACTCTCGATGAGGTAATCTTCTGCTATCCAGGTCTCGAAGCGGTCACGATTTACAGACTCGCGCACCTGCTTCATACCCTTCGGGTTCCGCTTATTCCGCGAATGATGACAGAGTGGGCTCACTCCAAAACAGGGATTGATATTCATCCTGGCGCCACGATTGGTGACCACTTTTTTATCGATCATGGTACCGGCGTGGTGATCGGTGAAACCTGCGAAATTGGCAGTCATGTGAAACTCTATCAAGGCGTGACGCTCGGCGCACTTTCCTTTCAAACCGATGGGGATGGAAACTTAGTACGGGGCACAAAGCGGCATCCAACCATTGAAGACCGTGTCGTGATTTATGCCAATGCGACGGTTCTCGGAGGCGCTACGCGTATTGGCCATGATTCCGTGATTGGAAGCAATGTTTGGCTCACGAGAAGTGTTGATTCACACACGACGGTTGTGCTTGAGCGACCGAAATTGCGGATGCGTGGTGAAGTCAATCTGCCAGAAAATGACTATCAGATTTGATCGAAAAAGTCTGTTGCTGACGCTGCACTTCAATAGCTATGCGTGATCATTGGTAGCAGCGCGGACCTTGGCTCTCGCGGCGTCTACGGCGCGTTGACGAGCGTCAATTGCCTCGTCGCCATGGGCAGAAACTTTGAGCAATGCTTCTTTCTGTTCACGCGCCACGACTGCGTTTAGATTCTGCGAACGAATGGCACGGTGTGCCACAATGCTCACTGCCGATGGTCCAACTTCGACAAATCCCCCTTCGACAAAATAGCGATGAATGGTTTTATCAACTCCGATGATTCGAACTTCACCGGCACCGAGCCGACCGATAAACGGAGCATGGCCATACGCCACGCCGCGTTGACCGTCAAAAAGAGGAAGGGTCACGAACCGAGACGGTTCATCAAAAATAGTGAGCTCGGGTGTAACGATCACCAGTCTCAGAGTGTGAGCTGAATTTTCTACAGGAGTTGAATCAACCATTCAGGGACCCTTCAAAAGAGCATGGAACGGATCAATTCTTGGAGGCCATCTTCTTGGCCTGTTCTTCGGCCTGTTCGATCGACCCGACGTACATAAATGCCTGTTCTGGAAGATGATCCCACTTTCCATCGGCAATTTCCTCAAATGAGCGAATCGTATCCGCCAGTCGAGTAATTTCTCCCGGCTTTCCTGTAAAAACCTCAGCCACAAGGAAAGGTTGTGAGAGAAACCGCTCCATGCGGCGGGCACGGTGCACAATCAACTTGTCGTCTTCACTGAGTTCATCGACTCCGAGAATCGCAATAATGTCCTGCAGTTCTCGGTAGCGTTGTAGCGTTCGTTGTACGCGACGAGCAATTTTGTAGTGCCGTTCACCAACGAACTGTGGATCGAGAATGCGACTCGATGATGCGAGAGGATCAACCGCGGGATAAATTCCCTTTTCAGAAATTGATCGTTCGAGATAGAGAAACGCATCGAGATTTCCAAACGCCGTTGCAGGGGCTGGATCAGTTGGATCGTCAGCTGGGACGTAGACGGCTTGTACTGAAGTAATAGCCCCCTTTGATGTGCTTGTAATCCGTTCTTGGAGAGCTCCCATTTCAGTGGCAAGCGTGGGCTGATAGCCCACGGCACTCGGCATGCGTCCAAGCAACGCTGATACCTCGCTGCCCGCTTGTGAAAATCGAAAGATGTTGTCGATAAACAGCAGCGTGTCAGTGCCGGTCGTGTCTCGGAAGTATTCTGCAATAGTCAAGGCAGACAGAGCTACTCGAAGTCTTGCACCTGGCGGTTCGTTCATTTGACCAAAGACCATACAGGTCTGTTCGATAACGCTGCGACCGGTATCACCAATTTTGGCTTCTTGCATTTCAAGCCAAAGATCGGTTCCCTCTCTGGTTCGTTCTCCGACGCCGGCAAACACTGAATTACCACCGTGTGCACTGGCGATGCGAGCAATAAGCTCCGTTAGGATCACTGTTTTTCCAAGGCCAGCACCACCAAAGAGCCCTGCTTTTCCGCCTCGCACGAACGGCGTTAAAAGATCAACCACTTTGATACCGGTCTCAAAAAGATCCGTTCGCGTTGAGAGATCTGTGAGCGGCGGAGGAGCACGATGAATAGGCCAACGTTCTCCTGCAGGAATATCCCCTCGGCCATCAATCGGTTCGCCAAGAAGATTGAACACGCGTCCGAGCGTGGCTGGTCCAACTGGCACAGTCAGTGGGCCTCCGGTATCAACGCACTCTTGTCCGCGAACCATGCCGTCGGTACTTCCCAGAGAAACGCATCGAACCTTGCCGCCACCAAGATGCTGCTGTACTTCGCCCACAAGACGGAGTGACATTCCGTTTTTATCGGATTCAATTCGCACAGCATTGTAAATCGCAGGAATTGAATCCTCTGCGAACGCAACGTCAAACGTCGAGCCAATGACCTGCGTAACGTGGCCGACTTTACTTTTGGTTGCTGGAACAGGGGCCGTTTTAGAACTCATGAGCGAAGCATCCTTCGGTTGAAGCGGAAGAAGATAAAGAGTGACTTGATATGTATTGGAATGAAAACAGCGAGTGAAAATAGAATCGCGATCAACCTTTCAAGGCTTCGACTCCACCGAGAATCTCCATGATTTCTCCAGTAATCTGAGACTGCCGAGCGCGGTTGTAACGACGTGAAAGATCCTTGATGAGGCTTCCTGCGTTTTCTGATGCGGCCTTCATAGCCACCATTCGAGCCACCTGCTCGCTGACGGCAGAATCCAGAAAACATTTGAAAAGCCGTGACAAAAATGAAGCGGGAAGAAGTTCTTCAAGAATACTTTCGCTTGAAGGATAAAAATCGTATTCAGGCTTCACTTGTGCAAGCCTCGTATCAGAGCCGGTCGACTCTGGTGGAGCGAGCGGTAGAAGTGTTTCGATGATTGCCGATTGTTTGGCAATACTTTGAAATTTTGTGTAAACGACATCGAGTCGATCAAAATCTCCGGCACTGTATCCATCGAGGTAGGCCCGTCCAATCGGTTCCACGGCATCAAATGCTGGTCGATCATCAAAGGACGTATATCGATCGGCGATCTCGATTCCTCGAAAACGAAGTGAAGAGATGCCTTTTTTCCCTGATACGGCAACTTGGGTGCCAATGCCTTCGCTCTTCCACTGTCCTAAAACAGCCAGTGACTGTCGAACAATGTTTGAGTTGTAACCACCGCACAAGCCACGATTTCCAGTGAGTATCAACACCGCAGTGCGTTTGTTGGGTCGCACCTCGAGAAGCGGATGCACGACCCCTATCCCCGAGGATGCGATATTCGCAAGCATGCAGGAAAGTTGACGGGTATAGTCCCTCGCTGCAACAGAGCGGTCCATCGCTTTTTTAAACCGAGCCGTCGCGATGAGTTCCATCGTTCGAGTGATCTTGCGAATATTGCGCACAGAACGGCGGCGACGGTCGAGTGCACGGGCCTTGGCCATGACAAACTTGCCTCTTTCTCGTTTATCGTCCGGCAGCGACTGTTGAGCTTGGTTGAACGACCAACGCAGCTGCCCGCTGACGTTTGAACTCGGCAATGGCTCCTTCAAGCGTCTTTTCGGACTTGTCGTCGAGTTGATTCGACTCATCGATTGCTTTGCGAAGTTCCGGCATCTGATCGCGAACGAACGTTAGAAATTCTTTCTCCCACATCGCAACATCTTCGCGTTTGACATCGTCCAAGTGACCGCGAGTTCCCGCATAAATCATCATCACCTGATCGACCATAGCCATTGGCTGATATTGTCCCTGCTTGAGAAGCTCAACCATGCGATAACCACGATCAAGTCGTGATTGCGTGGCAGCGTCGAGATCGGTTCCGAGTTGAGCAAACGCTTCGAGTTCACGAAACGACGCAAGATCGAGCCTCAGGCCTCCGGAGACCTTCTTCATGGCCTTTGTTTGAGCGGCACCACCGACTCGAGATACTGAGATTCCGACATTCATGGCAGGACGCTGTCCTGCGAAAAATAAGTCGGGCTGCAAGTAAATCTGACCGTCGGTGATCGAAATCACGTTTGTTGGAATATAGGCAGACACTTCACCTTCGAGCGTTTCAATGATCGGAAGCGAGGTGATTGATCCACCGCCAAGTTCACTCGAGAGCTTTGCGGATCGCTCAAGTAACCGACTGTGGGCGTAAAATACGTCGCCAGGATAAGCTTCTCGTCCCGGAGGACGTCTCATCAAAAGCGACAGTTGACGGTAGGCCTGAGCTTGCTTTGAAAGATCGTCGTAGATGATCAGCACATGCTCGCCCCGATACATAAAATGCTCGGCCATTGCCGTGCCGGAGTAAGGTGCGATGTACTGAAGCGGGGCTGGCGTACTTGCGCCTGAGACGATCACCGTGGTGTAGTCCATCGCCCCATGTTGCCTGAGAACGTCGATAGCCACTGCGACGGTCGAGTCTTTTTGTCCAACAGCGACATAGAAACATTTCACACCGCTCGATCGCTGATTGATGATTGCGTCGAGACCGATCGCAGTTTTCCCGGTTTTACGATCTCCAATAATGAGTTCGCGTTGTCCTCGTCCGATGGGTGTCATTGCATCGATTGCTTTGATGCCCGTTTGAAGAGGCTCTCGAACCGGTGAACGCTGTGCCACACCAGGAGCCAACGCCTCTACGGGGCGTTGCTGAGTGGTGACCACCGGGCCTCGACCGTCGAGCGGATTTCCGAGCGGATCGAGTACGCGGCCAACCACCGCATCTCCAACCGGAACGCTGAGCAGACGGCCGGTGCTGCGGACCTCGTCGCCCTCGGTTACTTTGAGGTAGTCACCAAGAATGATGACACCAACCGAATTTTCCTCGAGATTAAAGGCAAGTCCGATAATACCGCCTGGGAATTCGACCATTTCTCCGGCCATCACGCCAGAAAGTCCCCATACGCGTGCAATACCGTCGCCGACTTCAAGCACTCGTCCGACTTCGCGAACGTCAATGCTTGACTCGTAACGATCGATTTCCTCACGCAGAACCGAGGCGATCTCGTCTGTATTGAATTTCATGAACACTCCTCTGAACGAGACGGGATCCGAGTCGCACAAGACTCGTTGCCACCGAATCGTCGAATACGGTATCGCCAACACGGACAATCATTCCACCGAGTAGTTCCGGATCGACCCGGAACGTGGGAGTGATAGCCCCACCAACAAGTTTTTCAAGCTGTAAAACAGCCATCGATTGCTGAGACTCCTCGAGATCAACAGCCGTCAGAAACGTTGCACGACGTCTGCCGGCAAGTTCATCGAGGAGATGCTCGGCAGCTTCAACAACTTCGGGAAGAATGCCAAGCCGATCATGGCGTGCCAGCACCTTGAGAGAATGCAGCGTCGTTGGCAGCATTGTGCTACCAAGAATTGTGTCAAGCATTGAAATTTTTTCGCGTTCAGAAACTCGTGGCGATGCAAATACATGCAGCGCGGCAGGCACTCGCGGCAGGAGTTCACGAACAATATGCGCAAGTTCCGCAATCACTTCTGCACGACAATTCTTTCGATCCGAAGCCTCAACAATGGCCTGTGCATAAACCTTTGCAATGCGCGCGGCACCGATGTCAGGAGGCAGATCTTTGGATTTTGAGCGAGGCAGCGTGCTATCAACCATGGAGTCGATTCTTCAGTAAGCGTTCTGTCAATTGATACTTGATTTTATAGAAACACCGGCAATCGCGTCTTGAATGAGGCGAGCATGATCGTCGCGACCAATCTTTTCGCGTAGAAATTTTCCAGCAACCTGCACCGCGAGTTCACCGGCCCGTTGCGAAATCTGAGTGAGCGCATCGTCTGTAGCAAGGTTGATCTCGCGACGGGTTCTCGCCAATTCTTCCTCCGCTGAATGTCTGGCTTCTGCGATGATTGTTTGGCGAGTTACATCGGCATCTTTTCGAGCTTCATCGAGCATCATTCGAACTTCGTCAGATGCAGCAGCCACCCTTCGCTCGTAGACGGCAAGCACTTCCTTGGCCTCGTCTTGTGACCGCTGTGCAGACGCGATCATGTTCTTGATTCCCTGTTCGCGTTTGTCGAGTCCTTCACAAATCGGTTTCCATGCGAATTTTGAGAGCAAGCCGAACAGCAGAACAAAAACCGCAAGAGAATAGATTGCCAAATCACGTTTGAATTCGGCAGGACTCTCAAAGTCTTCTTGGGAGACACCGGCAGGTGGTTTGTGACCAATCTCAGTGTGATGTTCATCACTCTTCCCATGAACAGTTCCGTGTTCATGGGAAGAGTCTTCTGCAAAAACTGTCGAGGACATTCCCACTGTAATTACAACCGCAGCAGCAAGACAGAGTGCGATCATGGAACCGATCGATCGGCAGTCGTGCCGCGATGTATCGTTACGATCGCGAACAAGACCAAACATCGATGGTGTGTTCCATAACATCGGAAACTGTAATCCTCCTGCCACGGCAGATCTCCAGGTGTCCTGAAAATACTTTACAATTCTTCAACAAACTCATCTGTACTCACTGTACTTTCATGAGCTTTGCAGACTAGGCAAAATCAAATTCCTTGCGAATCACTTCCCTGACTGGCAGATGAAGAGTGCGTAGAACGTGAAGCCTTCAATGAGAGCGGCGGCGATGATCATTGCCGTCTGAATAGTTCCTGCCACTTCAGGCTGACGAGCCATGCTCTCATAGGCAGAGGCAGCAAGTCTGCCGATACCCATAGCCGCACCAATGACGACCAGCCCAGCTCCAAGAAAACGTGTGAGCTCAACGAGCGTGCGGGTATCTGCCCCGCCAGTGGCTTCCTGAGCGCTGGCAGAATCAGCCATGGCAAGGGTCACAACAAAAGCAGCGGCAATCAAAAAAACTCGTGCAGTAAGTCTCGAGCGAATCTTCACGGCAAAGGACTCCTTCGAATCGGGGGAAAAATTGATCACAAAACTATTTGAATACTATTTTTATCTCACAACAGCGGTGTTGTACGCGAAATTCATCAGGAGGGAAGTGGGCTTGTTTCAAAACGGATGAACGCAGGATCGAATCGCATTTTTCAGGCCCTTAGGCCGATTTTAAACCCACCGCACACCACAGTTTCTGACTGCCATAGCCCTGCCGGAGATCATTCAATCGAATGGGATTAGTGATGATGGACTGAGGCTCCAATAAAAAGAGCGGAAAGGAACGTGAAAATGTAGGCCTGAAGGAATGCAACGAACAGTTCTAAAATGCTGAAGAGCACTGCGCTCAAGACGCTGATTGTGGTTACTGTAGCCCACATGGAGGTAGTCGCCGAGGCGCTCGACACGATCAATCCCATGATGCCCAAAAGTACAAGGTGACCCGCGACCATATTGGCGAGAAGTCGCACCGATAAGATGAGATGCTTAATGAGAAGGCCAGCAATTTCAATGACAAAAATCAGGACTTTCAGTGGGCTTAGATAGAGCGGAAGATCCATCGATGGAACCTGATTTGTAAAAAATCCAATCAGTCCAAACTTTCGCATTCCCGCAATCAGAACAGTTCCAAAAGTCACGCCGGCCATCGCGAGGGTGACCGCGAACGACGCCGTCGGAGAGCCTGCCCATGGGAGCATTCCGAGAAGATTACAACCAAGAATAAAGAAGAAGAGTGTCCACAGGAGTGGAACAAAAGAGTCGGCTTCTTCGTGGCCGTGATGATGTGGATCATCGATAGCCGGTCTCGCGATCGAATCTCGAACAAACACCAGCATCGATTCAAAAAGATTGACAAATCGCCCTTTGGGAGCTGTACCGGATCGAATTTTTGCTCCCACCCACGAAAAAATGAGAAGCATCACAAGTCCCACCATGACCTCGAGAATCATGTATTTCGAGATCGCAAACCCAGACTTGGCCGAATAGAGGCTTTCAAGTTCTCCAAAAGGCTGAGGGATCAAAATTTTTCCATCGAGAGCGGCATTAAACTCTTGCGGGTCGGTGACCTCCGGATGCGCATCTCGCAAAAACTTTGGCACTTTGTCGAGCGAGTCGTATCCGTGTCTCCACAAAGACTTTGGAATTTCAAAGTAATAGCTGTCTTTAAGATGAAAAATGGGATTTGACATTCCGTTCAGCTCCGTCCGGTGTTCGTGTGATCGTTGAAGTGGGAATCAGACCGACTGGGGTGCATTCTTACGTGTAACAGTGTGTAGGTGAGCAACATGACCATGTAGAGCAGCACGAGCAAGCGACCTGCACCACACTCGTTCAATAGCGCAGGATCAACGCTTCCAAGCCAGGCAAGGGCTCCCAGCGGCAAAAACAATCTCAAGAGCATTCCCGCCACGGTGCCTGCCACGGATGCGGAATAAACGCCTGAAAAGAGTCCTGCTGTCAGCCATCCTCCCACACTTGAGGCGAACATGGTTGTGCTGCAAAAGAATAACACTTCAGAAAATCTCGGCCAGCCGTCTGGTTTGCCACCAGTGAAAAAATTATTGGAAGCGGCAGTGGCAGCCAGTCCGCACGAAATCCCGAGTACGGATGTAAGAATTGCTGCACCAATCAGCGATTGCCGAACGGAATGCTGGTGATTTATTGCATCGGTCATTCAAATGATTTTTTCGAAAAAGTATGAAAAGCCCACACAGTATAAGCCGTCTCAGCGAGATGAAAATCTTCATGATCCAGACGGCGGGCTTTTCTTTTTGATTTTCTTGACGTTCTGATTCGCCAACTGCACCAGCCACGTCAACGATCCGGTCATACCAAGAATAAACCCAAGCGGTCCCCAAAACCCAGTCCCGAGTCTCTCGTCGAGCCATGTTCCACCAATCCCCGGAAGAACCATCATGAGCGCGACGCCTGTGATCCGAGAGGCCCAGCCGAGCCCGTCGCCGAGCGGTTCGGAGTTGTGAGAATTTGATTCGCTTAATTCAACATTTCGATTGTCTCTGCTTTGATCGATCATCGGTAGGTCTTCTCAGCGTTCAGAAATCGGCACATGAAGCATCAAAAAACTGTTTTCGAATATCTTTTGTCATTTGAAACCAAAAGCATCCCCACCGGACTCTCTTCAATGAAAGCGTAACGGTATCGATGGGAAAGCCTCGATGTCAACGACTCGTACAACCTCCCATCGCTTCAAAAGCTGTTTTCAATACGCTGTTTTGAGGTGTTAAACGGGGTCGACCTTTTCCCGGTTCATAGCTACCGTCTCCCGCATCTTACGGAAGCATTTCGCTGGCGGATGAAACGCCTCGATGAGAATTGAGGGGTTCGTGAGATAAATCTTCGTCGGTGGGGTGTGGGGACTTTCAGACAAACTTTTTGTGGTTTATGCGGTATGCAATCCATCATTCGTTGCGTGATCTGTGGTTCTGTGGCTGGCTTCATTGCCCTCGTCGCAACGTTGTGTATTGCCGCTGAATTGGAAAATCCCGTCAATGAGACCAAGAGTCAGAAATCGTTGGTGCATCTGGTTGATGATCAGATTTCTTTAGAAACAGTTCGAACGACATTCGAACAATTTAAAGCCGAACCAACGAACGATTCAGCGAATTCAGAAACAATAGGCGCCTTCTATTCCAATGCGATTGTATCGCTTGAAAAAGAGCAAGAGTACCGTTCGTCCATCCAACAGATGATTTTGCATCGAGAAACGGCTCCGCGGCAGATTCAATCGTTGCAGAGCCAACTCGATCGGCCAGCCGTTGTGAATTCTTCGAGTGCTGATATGTCTATCGATCAAGCCGTAGCAATGCTTGTTACGGCAGAGAAGCATCTTGCAAGTGAACGACTCGAACTGGCTCGTCTTGAATCAGAAGCGGGGCATTGGCGAAATCGGCGACATAGTATTGCAGTTGAAGTCTCTCGCACTTCAATGAAACTCGAAAAACTGCAACAAAAAATTGATGCCCGCGACAGCGATACTGCAGTGCATGGCTCGTCTGAACAGACCGAGCAGGCGTGTGCTCTCTACGATGCCGCTTCCAGTGCTGAGCTTCAGGCTCGCCTGGATCTCCTTCATGAAAAACTCCTTGGGCTTGAAGGCAATTCTACAAAGCTTCTCGATCTCAAACGAAGGCTGACCCGCCAGCGGATTACAGAAGGAATTGCGACGGTACAGAATCTTCAGCAAGTGGAATGCCTCTTACGCCAACGAGAAGCGATTGAACAGGAATCGGCTGCGAAAACTTCAAACGATAACGCTGCACAAGGAGTTGTAAAACATCGATTCGACGTGATCGCACGCCTCACAGATGCTCATGCGACGCTGGAAATGATTCAACTTTCGCTCTCAAGAGCGAGAATGGTAACCAGACGAGTATCAAACTTCACTGACGCATCGATTGAATCCTCAAAGGTTGGGCTGTATTTGCGGCGACAGCGCGGCGAACTTCCCGGACGCCATGAAATTTTGCAGCGATTGATGCGAATCGAAGAGATGCGCACCAGGATGGAGTCAGAACTTCTTGCCGATGATCTTTTATTTTCAAACTTGGGAGATGTGCCGTCGTCTTTCGTTCAAATCAAAGGTCATTCGCCATTGTGTGTGAGTATCGCAGAAAGTCTTCATTCGGATCGCGAAAGTTGCTACCGAACAATTGTTGAAGCTGAAATCGATGCGAAGGAATTGCAGACTCTGGTGACACAATGTCAGGACGATATCGATCGAAGGGTTGTGTGGATGCGCAGTACGGACCTTTTTGGCCCTTCTCGTTGGATTGAGGCGGCAACCGGATTGTTTTCAATGTTTGAACCGACTCACTATCACTCATTGCTTGGATCGATTCATCAGGCAAGGTTTCCTGGGCTGCTCGAGTGGTTGTGTATTGCCACGGCAGTGATATTGATCGGAGTTTCGATTGGTCGACACGCAGGGTGGTTGAGTCTTCCCGGAATTCTTGAAACATGTGCGATTGCTCTTGTGATTCCTTCGGTGTTGGCGGCAATGGGTTTGCGACTGACCAACGGTGTGCAGGAAATGACGCTCTGCCTGGGCGAGTCGCTGCTGGTGTCTGCATGGATATTCCTGCCGGTGGAAGTGGCGCGTGCGAGTTGCCGAACGGGAGGACTCCTTGAATCATGGCTCGGTTGGGATCCGATTCGCACACATCGAGTTTTGAGAGTGGCGACGAAGTGGGCTGCTGCCGCATTTCCGATGGTAGTGCTTCTGGGATTTCTGAAAAATTCAAGTTCTACTCAGCATCAGCACAGTCTTAGCCAAGCAAGTTTTGTTCTGTTGCTGGTGATTGTGGCAACGAGTATTTCAAGAGTCTTTTCTGCGATCGGGCACTCTCTTAAAAAACCAAGTCTTCGTGGTGTGTGGATGCGGCGCCTTCTGCACGCAGCACTCGTGGCGATTCCCGTCGGCCTTGTGGTGGCGAGCGTTACAGGCTTTCACGACACATCGTTGGGATTTGCGACGAGATTGCATTCCACGGCAGTCATACTCACGCTTGCAGGATTTCTGTTTGGATGTGTGGTGTCTGTGTTTCCACCACAAACGAATACTCGCAAGACAATCAATCGGGTTGACCTCTGTGACACAGTAGAAACGACGAAAAACGAATTGAATTGCCTGGAATTGTTCGCCGATCGCACAGGTGATATCTCCGACCCAAGTATGGCATGCGAAGATTCATTCGTGGGTGTTCGTCGATTCGCTGGATCGCTCCTCATGTTCGTCTCTGCGGGGTGTGTTCTGGCAACTTGGCAAACGATGATTCCGGGATTCGACGAGCTGTGCGGAATGGTTCTCTGGGTTGATCCCAAGACAAATATTTCGATAAGCGTGTCGCGGATGATGATGGCCGGTGCGGCACTCGCATTGACATGGATACTCTCTCGCGATGTAGCAAGTATCGTCGAAGCGTCTTCGCAGTGCGTTCGTGGAAGCAACACCGGAGCACAGCAAGCATTTTCATCGATTGCTCGATACAGCACCTATGCAACTGGTATCTGTGTTACAGCGATGCTTCTCGGCATCGGATGGGATCGAGTGCAGTGGCTCGCTGCCGCAATGACATTTGGACTTGGATTTGGTCTTCAAGAAATTTTTGCCAATTTTGCTTCGGGCATCATCATGCTCTTGGAGCGTCCGGTTCGTCCGGGAGACACTGTCACCGTCGGGGGCGTGACGGGGATCGTCACAAAGATCAAGATGCGAGCCACAACAATCACGGATTGGGATTGTCGCGAATCAGTGATTCCCAATCGTTCCTTTATCACCGACAAAGTTTCCAACTGGACGCTTTCGAATCGAGTGCTGCGTGTGATTGTGCGAGTTGGTGTGGCGTACGGAACCGATGCTTCCAAAGTGCAGTCGCTCTTGCTGGAAATTGCTCAAAAACAGTCCAAAGTGCTCAATACTCCCGCCCCGCAGGCATTATTTAATCGATTTGGCGATAGCACGCTCGACTTTGAATTGTGGTGTTACGTTGCTTCAATGGAAGATTTTCATACGATTTCACACCATCTCAACATGGCAATCGACCAAAAGTTTCGCGAGCATAAAATCGAGGTCGCATTTCCACAGACAGACGTTCATATCCGTTCCATCGATGCCTCATTGACATCCACATTGTCTTCTAGCGAAGTGATCACGTCGACTCGCGGAGGCTTTGGAAATCGTGTCGCAGCGTAAAAAAAAGCCTCGACGAAAGGATGTGAATTTTTCACAAGCAGTCGAAGTCGTCGAATCGAGTGTTCGATCAACGGTGCGAGTAACCGCCTGCAGTGTCGATGCGTGCCATGAGCGGATTGTTACGAATATAAAAGAACTCTCGGTCGACATCGCGCAGTGGCCCCTGCTGTGGGTCGATGTTGAAGGCCTTGACGATGTGCCGACAATCAGGGCGATTGGTAAGATTTTCGAGATACCACACCTCGCTCTGGAAGATGCGGTGACACCCGATGAGCGACCCAAAGTAGATTTTTTTGAAAATCAGGCGATTATTACAGTGCGGATGGTGCGCATCGATGAAGGAACGATTGTGACCGACCCTGTCGGAATTATCTTTGGATCACGAGTCGTTATTACCTTTCGCGAACGTTTTACCGCCGACGGATTTCGCGTGGTAAGAGAACGCTTTCGAATGCATCGCCCGCAGGCTGAGCGCTTCGGTGCCGATATGCTTTGTTCACTGCTCCTCGATGCGGCAGTCGACGGATATTTCCCAGTACTGGAACAGTTTGGCGAACGACTCGAAGATCTCGAGGAAAATGCGATCAACAATCCCGATCGCAAGTTGCTTTCTCACATTCATGACGTGCGTAACGATCTCATGACGCTGAGGAGAGCACTTTGGCCAACGCGAGATTTGCTCCACTGTTTGTCACGGGAATCGTCTGTATTTGTCGGAGATCATGCGCGCGCCCATCTCCGCGATAGTTACGATCACACGATGGAGTTGCTCGACTTGATGGAATCGTATCGGGAGATTGGGAGCGACCTTCGCGACATTTATCTGGCAAGTATTAACAGTCGCATGAATGACATCATGAAGGTGCTTGCGGTTGTTGCTACGATCTTTATGCCGTTGACGTTTATTACAGGTTATTTTGGCATGAACTTTGACCGATCCAGTGCATGGAATATGCCACTGTTGGGATATTCATACGGCTCGATCGTAGCGATTGCGATCATGGTTCTTGTAACACTCAGCATGAGTATTTTTTTCTGGCGACGCGGCTGGCTGAGACAATGGCTCTGAGTTGGCATTTT
>Ga0194051_1000576_pt1 | contig 20853 bp, 16 predicted proteins | sample SepL2320m_MetaG_FD_161275 | JGI IMG/M metagenome (GOLD analysis project Ga0194051, IMG submission 161275) | Anoxic zone freshwater microbial communities from boreal shield lake in IISD Experimental Lakes Area, Ontario, Canada - Sep2016-L239-20m | ecosystem: Environmental > Aquatic > Freshwater >... | reverse complement strand
GGAAAACAATTTGAGGACCTCGTCCGTATAACTCTGACGTTCCGCAAGGCGAGAACCACTGGGGTACCGGAAGACCTCTGTGCGAACGCACCAGCGGTCGAAGTTGCATCATAGGTCAGGCTTGTTGCAACACCTTCGACACTGGTCACAACAGGAGGAAAATTTTTATGCGTTCCCATTCAACAACTCCCTGCGTGAATTTGTCGAACATGGCAGGCACCGTTCGTTTGTTCGCAGGTGATCTGAACGACGTTTCCGATTTGAAGAGTGCCACACATCAACCGCAGCATTCCACGCCTCAAGATTCAGGTCGTTCGACAGAATTCAGAAATCTGTTTGTTGAGCCATCGCTTCGGCTGGAGATGCCCTCGAGTCTCTCATCGGTGGTTCCATCACCGATGGTTGAGCAGGGCACTCTCCGGTCCGAGGTTGGTTCTTCAGAGAATGATTCGGTGCTCTCAATGGAAGATTTAGCACACAAGTTCAATGTTTCGACCAAGACAATATCGCGTTGGCGAGAGCATGGTCTTGTGGCTGGTCGCTTTATGGATGGAGGTCGCGCGCGGGTCGGTTTTCTGACGAGTGCGGTCGATCAATTCATTGTGACCAATCGTTTGCGTGTAGATCGTGGCAGTAAGTTCAGCCAGTTGACGACTCTCGAGCGAGAACGCGTGATTGCATGGGCTCGACGCTTGGCACAGTCTGGAGCGTGCCCGGCGGAGACTCACCGTCAAATTGCAAAACGTCTCAATCGGAGTGCCGAGACAATTCGATACACGGTGAAGGATCATGATCAGAAGCATCCTGAGGCGGCAGTGTTTCCAGATGCAGATGGAAAATTGCGTCCGGAAACACGTCAGCGGATCTATCTTCACTTTCTCAGGAATGAATCGGTAGACGAGATCGCCAAGAAATTCAGGCGTTCTCGTGCGAGTATTTATCGAATTATTCTCACACAACGAGCCGAGCACCTTCTGGAATTTCCGCTGGAATATATTCCCAGCCCCCTGTTCTCCCGCCGAAATGCGGAAAAGGTAGTAGGGGAGCCAATGCCTGGTCTTGGCGATGCAGTCAAAAAAATCCGCCGACCCACGGGTTTGCCAGCCTATCTGGCGAGCCTCTACGAGGTTCCGCTTCTCACTCGAGAACAGGAAGTCTGGCTTTTCAGGAAGTTTAACTATCTCAAGTACAAGGCTTCGAAGCTGCGTGAAACACTCGATCCAGAGCGACCAAGTCGACGCCTTATGGATCAGATAGACGCAATCGTCGCAGAGGTTGTTTCGCTGAAGAATACTTTGGTTCGTGCAAATCTTCGACTGGTTGTTTCGATTGCAAAAAAGCGGGTTTCTCCCGGAGACGGATTCTTTGATCTGGTGAGTGACGGCAACATGTCACTTATCCGGGCGGTAGAAAAATTCGATTATTCGCGAGGATTTAAATTCAGTACCTACGGTTCTTGGGCGATCATGAAAAACTACTCGCGTTCTATTCCTGACGAGCATCGTCGTCGCGATCGTTTTCGTGCGGCTGACATTGATGCATTGCAGACGGCAACGGACACTCGTCCAGACCAGAATCAGTTACGTCTGGCTGAAAATGATCGCGCCCAACAGGTCGGAAAGTTCCTCAATAAGCTCGACAGTCGTGAACAGACAATTATTGTCCGAAGATATGGCCTCGATCACGTCCACGAACCGCAGACCCTGAAAGAGGTTGGCACCGCTCTTGGAGTGACCAAAGAACGCGTTCGTCAGATTGAAGCTCGGGCCCTTGAAAAACTCCGCAACGCGGCCGTCGCTGAGCATGTTTTTCCGGAACTCGAAGAATAAAAATGAAAAAGCAGATTGGAGATTGTCTCCACACGATCCCCGGGTATCCAGCAGATTCCCGGGGATTTTTGCTATTCGACCCGGTTGAATGCACAGGCAATCGATACAGTTTTTGTTGTTATTCGTGTCTTCGTTAAAGTTTTTTCAGAAATCGCACACATACCGGAGCGGGCACGGAAGCTGTGTGGCCAGTGAATGCGAGCTTTCCGGTGACTGGATCGATGCGAAAAACGGTAACGCTCGCCGATCCTTGTCCGGCTGCCAAAAGAAATCGTCCAGTTGGATCAATCGCAAAGTTCCGAGGAACTTTTCCCTGAATTGGTTCAACGCCCAGGAATGAAAGCTTTCCTGAACGTGGGTCAATTGAGTACATCGCGATCGTATCGTGTCCCCGATTCGATCCGTACAGAAACTTTCCCGAAGGATGTACGACCACTTCGGCCGTCGAATATCCCTTGCCTTCGATCGGTTCGCCTGCTGGTAAAGTCGAAAGTGTTTGGAATTCACGCAAGTCCCCGGTGGATGCGTTGTAGTCAAATCCAGTGACAGTCAGTCGCATTTCGTTAATCACGTAACAGCGACCACCATCTGGTGAAAACATGATATGCCTAGGACCAGAGCCGGGTGCTACCTTTCCAAAACTGTATTTTTGAATCGCAGCCTTCGCGGGATCGAGTTTGTGCACGAGTACTTTGTCGAGCCCGAGATCTGGAACAAGTGCATAACGGCTGTCGGGACTCGCAATCGCACAGTGGGCATGGGGTTCCTTTTGTCGTGCATCATCAACGCTTGAGCCGTCGTGTTGAATAAATCCGCCAGGGGTTACTGGCTCGAGGCTTCCATTATTAGCAATGCCCAGACACATGGAACTTCCTCCCCCGTAATTTGCGCACAGGATGCATTTTCCAGAGGGATCAACCGACACATAACACGGCCCGCCGCCACCCGACGGCTGGTCGTTGATTCGAACAAGCATGCCGGTAGCGGTATCTATAGAAAATGCAGTAATGCCGCCGGTCGGCATGCCGTCACGATCGGCAATTTCTGAAACGGCGTAGAGCAGTGGCCGCGTAGGATGCAATGCAAGAAATGAAGGATTGACCGCTTTCGCGGCAAGAATCGGCTTGGTGATCGCTCCACTTTCGAGATGGATAGTTGCTCCATAGATTCCCTCGCTTCCGGTATTCCCTTGAGAATATGTGCCAAACCAAACCCAGCATTCTTCTGCAAAAAGTCGATCTCCATTCAATACACCAGATACATAAAACGTGGCCGTTAGCAGGAAAGCACGAGCCAGAAAAAAAAGAGAACGAAATGATTTAGAAAAGTGTTTGGACATAGAACACTCCGAAAAGTGAGAGCAAGAAAGAAAATAACAATGCATGATGGTCACATGAAATGCGTGGTCCATCAAAGCCATCAACTACTGAACAGAGCAGCATTTACTCAAGTGATTTGATTCGAATATTTCGAAAATGAACTTCGTCTCCATGTCCTGCAAAACCGACATGCCCAACGGTTCGCGAAAGTCCAAGGTGAGGCTTTGCATCGAGCGTCATTTTTTTCCCATTTCGAAAGTCGGCGATATCTGCATCAACGATTTTCTTGCCGTTCACTAAAACAGTGATCTTTGAGCCCTTGGCGATCACTTCTTCGGTGTTCCATTCTCCTGTTTTGTTGAGACAGTTGCGCTGGGCAGCAACCACGCCGTAAATCGAACCGTGTACCTGCCAAGGCTGGAGTCCGGCGTACTTCTCATGCCCGTCGTCGAGAATCTGAATCTCAATCCCATCAAAAGCGGGGTCACCATTCTTGGGAGCACGTATGGCGAGGCCGTTGTTGGCGCCCGGAGTGAGCTTAAATTCAAAACGCAAATCGAAGTCGCTGTATTCCTTGGATGTAAGGAGATTGCCACCGGCTCCTTTTCGGCAGCGAAGTTCACCATCCACAATGTCGTAGCCATCAGTGGCCCCCTGCCAACCGGCTGTCGTTTTTCCGTCAAAAAGTTTTACAAAACCTGCATCATCGGTTGAATCTGCGAAAGAAATTTCTGTCATCATCGCAAGGGCAATCATGCAAGCCATCACACTCAATGTGCCAAAGCGGTCTGTCAGAGAGATCAATGTGTTCATGCAAAAATTCCTTCTAGGAAAAATTTAATTGTGAAGCAACAGTACGAGACTTTTGAAAAATACATACGATCTGAGTGGTAGGATCGCATGGCCATGAAGTCGTTGCAACAAAGAGCTTTTAAAAGCTCAATGTTCAGGGGTCAATTTCAAGTGAGAGCACTTTGGAAAGCCACTGACGCAGGAGACTTCGTGCAGGACTGGGTCTGAGAATCCAGGCATCGGAATGATTTCGAAAACCAGTTCCTGTAATGGTAAAGTCGCCACGGATGCCAGTGTGCGCGAGGTAGTCCCGAGTGCGATCAGCATCATTACCCTCGCCGCAGATAAATTGCGGCCGGCCTGCGAGTTTTTCGAGTCGAGCGTGGGCATGAACGCGATCAGCCGACGAATACGGCCACGATTCGACGACGCCGTCGTAATGGCTGTAGCACACAAAGCCACGCCAGAGTGGTGAGATTGTGTCATCAGCAAGTCCTAATCGATTGCAAGCGAGTGCACCCCGAGAAAATCCAGCGAGAACAACGCGAGCGGGATCACCCCCAAAACGAAGACACGTGTCATCGATTGTGGCACGAGCATATTCAAGTGTTGGATTTGGATCGAAATCAGGTGAATTTCCCCACCAATGAACCTGATTGTTTGAGCCTGTCTCATCGAGATAGGGAAGGCAGATCCAGATGACGCGTTGTCCACCAGTCATGCCCCAACCGAGCTTGCAATCATCTACCAAACCCGTACATGTGTCACCGAAATCGTTGCGAAATCCACCGTTACCACCCCATTCCACGATGATCGGCATGCGAGTTTGTGTCTGCTGAGGAGGGGTCCATTCTGTTGGCAACCAAATCGTGTGATGCACCTGAGTTGTCTTCCACGATCCAGTGCTGTAACGCACACGTTTTCCTGCAGAAGGAATCGCATCGACAACATCTGGTACGACGAGATCGATTGGCACACTTGAAATATCAGGGAGCTGGGCCTCAGCGTGGCCGCTCATCATCACAAGCGCAACGAAGAAACCAAAAAATAATCGTGATGCCATACTGAACATGAAAAACAATTCAAACATTGAATTCGTGCAGCAGAAAAAGAATTGCAGAAACCATGGCCCGTGAATCAGACGATTTCTTGCGAATGGGAGTCATCGCTATCGGAATCGACTGACAATTTCAACTCTGGTCCAAAAACGCGTTGAATCTGACGAACAGCCTGTCTGAGTCGATTTTCATTTTCAACCATTGCCAGCCGAACGTAACCTTCTCCTGCAACGCCAAATCCTGCGCCAGGACTCACGGCCACGTCAGCCTGCTCGAGCAACTGCGTAGCGAAGTCCATGCTTGTCATACGACTGGCAAACGGTTCTGGAATCTTGGCCCAGACAAACATCGACGCTTTTGGAACGTCAACAGGCCATCCAATTCTGGCCAGACCTTCGCAGAGCACATCTCTTCGTTGCTGGTAGATTTTGGCTTGTACTTCGACGTCGGCCTCTCCGTGTCGTAGTGCCATGATCGCAGCAATCTGAATCGGACGAAACATGCCGTAGTCGTAATAAGTTTTGATTGTTCCGAGCGCCCGCACAATCTCCGGGCTCCCAGCACAAAAACCAACTCGCCAGCCCGCCATATTGAAGCCCTTGCTCATTGTCGTGAACTCGACGGCATAATTTTTAGCACCTTCGACAGAGAGTACGCTCGGTGCGAAATAGCCATCAAATGTAACGTCAGCGTAGGCCAAATCGCTCACGAGCATAAACGAATGACGCTTCGCAAGTTTGACGACTTCTTCATAAAAATCAGAACCAACAACCGTGGCCGTAGGATTATGAGGGAAATTGACAATGACCATTTTTGGACAAGGAGCAGCAGCTTCACAAGTTCTGGCAATATCGGAGAGATACCGTGACGGGTCGGTGGTATCAAAGAGCATCGTCGTGCCGGAAGCGAGCGCAACACCGTACACATGAGCAGGATAAGAAGGCGCCGGCACAATCGCCCGATCGCCTGGGCCAATGATTGCTAAGCAGAGATGCCCAAACCCCTCTTTGCTGCCGAGCGTTGAAATAACTTCACTCTCCGGGTCGAGTCGTACCCCCCATTTCTTAAGGTAGCGACTGGCAACTTCCCGGCGAAGATTTTTGATTCCAAGCGCCGGTGCGTAACCGTGATTGCGCAGATCGCGAGCAGCCTCACAGAGTTTTTCAATCACCATTTCTGAAGGCGGATCAGAAGGATTTCCCATCGCCATGTCGATTACATCGGCTCCCGCTCTCCGTTTCTGATCGCGAAGCTGATTAATACGTGCAAAGAGATAGGGAGGCAGATGCGAAATGCGATCGGCCACCTGAATTTTAAATGGCTTCTGAATGACCGCGAGATCTTCGTCGTGATCGTCGATCGGTACTGGAATAACAGGATTAGTCATAGAACTACTACGGTACCTTGTGGGATGTTCAACAAGATTCTAGCAGTCACAGCAGCGGTCGTGAATTCGTCAGAATTGCATCCCGGGACAGACCCTGCTGCAATCAACGGTCCGATGAGTGTGCTTTTGCAGAACGTTCTTTATAAAGGAAGTCTTTCTCTGCCGCGAACATGCAGAAAAAAAGGAAAATTCGTGCACCACCGTGCATCACAAGGAGGGAATTCCAAAAGCAGTTACCGCTTCGATTGTTCCTGAAACGAGGCTGGAACTGCGCCGTTGCTCCCTGCAGAAGGACTCGACTGAAAATCTGCCTGACGCGATCCTGCACGAGGTTTGGCAAGGTCAGCAGCCTGCTGTTGAGTGATGCCGGAAGGTTCGTTGCGTGGAGCAGAAAACGCGTCTTCCGTCGAGGATTGGCTGGTACCGGCGAGGAAATTGTCGATGGATGCGCCTTCGCGTAAGTGGTTGAAACAGCGCCCGAGTTCGATACGCAGTTTCTTTTCGTGAATATCGGCATAGAGTTCGTCACGCACCTCAGTGAAGTCGACTTTGACTTCCTCGGTGTATCCCTCGCTTAAGAAAATCATGAAGCGATCTGACATCTGTACAACACCTGAAAGTTCTCCTGCAGCGAGCGAAAATGCCTCGCGTTCAATCACAGGCTGTCCGCTATATCGAGGAATCGGCGGAATCTCGCCGCGAAGGGATTTGCTTGTTGCATCAACGGAGTATTTTTCAGCCAGATCACCAAAAAAATCAGGAGTCGGATTTTGTCGTGCTAATTGCCACGCCTCCTGCGCCCTTCGTTGAGTGTCACAGACAATGACGCGACACTTTGCACGCCGGCCAAAGGTGGCGTCAAATGCCCGATCAAGATCTTCTTTTGTAACTTTCACATCACCGGCGAGAAGCTTGAGCGCAACAGTCGGCCAGACCATATCATCGACATAGTGTCGAAGTGGAATTTTTGTTTCCTTCGTCACATGAATGAGCCACGCGTCGATGTCAGCGGAGGCGTCTGCCTTTACAAATCCAAGACGGATTGCAGCTTTTTCGATTTCAACATCAATCTGTTTTTGGGAAATAACAATTCTTTTCTGAGCGAGAGCCTGCTCGATGAGTACCCGACTGATCAAAATCTCTAAGACGTCGTTTCCGTGACGTTCGAGACAGGCTTCGGAAAGTTCTTGAAGCGTAGTGGGCTGTCCATTGACTCGGGCAGCAAGTTCGGGAAACGCTGCGTGGGCCGCTGGATCGTTGTAAATGTTTTCAATCTTGGATTCATTTTGCAGCGAACGAAAGAGTTCGGTTGAGGCCGCGCGACTCTTTCGTTCCCGAATTTCCTCGGAAAGTTTTTCACGGACGCTTTCGAGTTTCACATCGGCTGCGGGGAGACGTCCTTCGCACTTGAGAAAGACGAACTGGTTGGCTACTTGCAAAACCTGTGAGATCGAACCCTCTTCAAGAGCAAAAGCCGTATTTTCAAGAAGGGGGTCACCGGAGTGTTTGCGGATCGGCTGGATCCATCCATTCGCGCTGGCACTTCCCACATCGATCGAATGTTGCCTTGCAAGCGCTCCAAAATCAGCAGATTTGTCGAGAGCCTGTTTGTGCAATTGTTCCGCTTGGTCGCGAGTTCCACTCACGATGATTCTCGATTTTACGGCAGGCCCAAACTGCGTCTCAAATGCCAGCGTGAGTTCTTCGCGACTCGGGTCAATGTGTCCTCGTGCAAGCCGCCTCAGGGCGATCATTGGCCAGACAATTTCCTCTGCATACTGCTTCGCATTCACTCCGCGTTCGGCCTGAATTAATTCAATCCATCGGTCGCGAGGCACATTAAATCTTTTTGACATGGTATCGATGTCATCATCGACGTCTTTTGCGGAAACCAAAATGCCTTCGCGAGCACACGCCTGCTCGATGATTCGTTTGTTGAGAATTGTTTCGAGAATGGCTTCTCCGTGACGATCAAGACATTCAGCAAGAAGTCGCTCGCGCGGAATGTCGCGACCGTTGACCATTGCGACAACGACAGGACGCGCCGCCGCATTAGACGAGGGGACTTTTTGCGATGTTCCTCGCTTTGCTGGTTGTTGTGCGTCAGCGTGGGGGGTATCGGTTGCCGCTCGCCACGCGAGGCTGATCGTCACGATCAGGAAAGCCGCCACGAGTTCTCGGGAATGTTTTCGAATCCACAACATGGAAGGAAACGTTTGAGGATCGAAGACTTTCGGAAATCGTGCCATGTGGAGGCCCTCCTTGGCTTTTTGTTGGCGTGACGTTCACTGCTTGCGAACGGAGTCGTTTACTCGAAATGGATTGACCGAGCATGGCAGCGAACCAATACAAATGGCCCGCCGACAAAGAGCGACGTGTGAAAGTAGGAAAAACAGGCTGCTCAAATCAAGGGTGAAATGGCATCGTATCGGTCGGTCAGGAATTGTCTTTCAATTGCCGGTTATTTCCAGAGTGGCTCGACCTTTCATTTCTGCCCTGAGTACCACTTGAGGAAAGTCCTCTTGCCCCAAATGCCTAAGTCCCCACACCATTACGGCATTGGACCGTTCTATTTCTAAAAGAGAGCTTATGAACAATGATGAATCACAAAATTCTGCATCGTCAGGGATCTCGGTGGATCGCTCGTGGCGTCTGGTGTGTGGCGGTATTTTTCATAGGAGTGACCTCGGTTGCCTCGCTCAAAGGACAAACCCCAGTGAATTCATCGCAGGTGTACGAAGATCGGGTAGTCAAGGTATCGGATACCGATGGAGAGCAATCGTTTCATTATCGATTGCTTCGTCCGAAGTTGATCGAAGGAGGCAAGAAATATCCGCTGGTGCTTTTTCTGCACGGTGCGGGTGAACGTGGAAGTGACAACACTTCTCAACTCAAATACATGCCGACCTGGATGGCCGAAGAAGCAAATCAAAAAACATATCCATGTTTTGTGGTAGCCCCGCAGTGTCGCAATGAAAAGAAATGGGTTGACGTTGACTGGGGTCGGAAAGATTCTTCCCCGCAATCGCCCATGCCAACGACCGACATGGTCGCCGCGATCAAGGCACTTGAGGAAATCATTGGTTCCGAACCAATCGACACCACGCGGATTTATCTGACCGGGCTTTCGATGGGCGGCTACGGATCATGGGATCTTGTCGCTCGGATGCCAAATCGGTTTGCCGCAGTGGTCCCTGTCTGTGGAGGAGGTGACGAAAAAACAGCTCCTCTTTTTGCAAACGTGCCGGTCTGGTGTTTTCACGGAGATGCCGATAAAGCTGTTCCGGTGGAGCACTCGCGTCGAATGATTGCCGCAATAAAATCAGCCGGTGGAACTCCAAAATACTCGGAACTCCCCGGAGTCGGTCACGATTCGTGGACCCCTGCTTACCGAGATCCTCAGGTTCTCGATTGGATATTTTCGCAGAGACGAGAAGCGAATCCGAAAAAAGAATCCACAAAGTAACGAGCTTGTGATCGAGCGAACACGGAAAAATCACCAAACGATTTCACTCAGGAAAAAGTCGCGTGGAGAGATAGCGTTCACCGAGATCGGGCAAAATAACAACGATGAGTTTGCCTGCGTTTTCTGGGCGACGAGCGACTTGGATCGCACCCCATGCAGCCGCGCCGCAACTGATGCCACACATAAAGCCTTCGCGCTTGGCCATCTGTCGGGTGGTTTCCGCCGCGTCCTCGTCATCAACCCGAATGACCTCGTCGATCACGTCCAGATTAAGAATGTCAGGAATAAATCCGGCGCCGATACCCTGGATCGTATGACGACCAGGCTTAATCGGTTGACCCGCAAGCTTCTGTGTAATCACAGGACTGTTGGCAGGTTCGACTGCGATCATTTGAAGAGATGGCTTGCGCGCTTTGAGCACTTCGCCAATACCCGTAATGGTGCCGCCAGTTCCTACGCCACACACAACCATGTCGACCCGACCTTCCGTATCAGACCAGATTTCTTCGGCGGTTGTGCGACGATGAATTTCAGGGTTGGCAGGATTTTTGAACTGCTGCGGCATAAAAAAATGGCTACTTGAACTACAGATTTCCTCGGCATTGCGAACGGCACCTGGCATACCTTCAGCTGCGGGAGTGAGCACTAGGTCTGCGCCGAGTGCCTTCAGCATGCGACGGCGTTCGATGCTCATGCTTTCTGGCATCGTCACTCGCAGTTTGTACCCCCGAGCGGCGCATACGTAAGCCAAGCCAATGCCAGTATTCCCACTCGTTGGTTCGATAATGATTGTGTCGGGTCCGATACGTCCGTCTCGCTCGGCAGCATCAATCATGGCAACCGCGATGCGATCTTTCACGCTCCAAAGCGGGTTCATGTTTTCAATTTTGGCGACGACTGTAGCAACGCAGTCTTCCGTGACTCGCCGTAATCTCACCAGTGGAGTGCGGCCGATGCATTGCGTAATGTCTTCACGAATTCCAGCAGGGAGAGTGGAACTAACCATAGGTCGTTTTCCCGTTCAAAAAAGTGATCCGAGTTCAATTCAGACGCTGTACTTCGAACTGTTTGGGGTCATACGCTCTCGAAAAAAAGCGGAAAACCACTGGCCGTACAACCCCGACAACCGACAAAACCGATCAGCAGTGTATCTCTTCGGACGATTGTATCCTTGAACTTAAAAAGGGGAGTCTGAGCAGGTCAATTGAGGACTTTTGGGAAGGCGGGTATTTTCCCCAGTCAAGATCTGCTGGAGCAGTGAACTGACTTAACGACTCTCATCCGGAAACTCATTATTCAAGGCTTCGCGAACCGTCTGGCGGGCTGCCTGCCAGTGTCGCTTCACGGTTCGAGTCGAACAATTCAGAAGCCGCGAGATCTGAGCCTGATCGGCATTCAAATACCAGACGAGTCGAAATACTTCGCGCTGTTCTTCGGGCAGACGCTCCACGGTCTCGTGAAAAAGTGTCCAGCGTTCAAGGGCTTCGTTGCGGTCTGATGCAGAGTCAATGATATGTCGAACCCCCTGTGAGTCGACAACGACATTCGTGTCATGATTCGCGGCGTACGACGTTGGCCCGGAATAGCGTCTTGCGAGGTCGAGCAGTTCGCGGTGCATCTGAAGCGTTGCCAGACCGAGTAATTCGCGAACGTTGGAAGGATGAACCGACGCAAGGGATCGATATAAGCGAAGTGCACCGCCTTGAAATATGTCGTCGGTGTCGTTCCATCGCCGAACTCGTGGAAACTTTTTCAAAAGCCGATGCGCGATGATCTGAAGTCTTTCAGCACACACAACAACAATTTCATCTCTCGCCTTTTCTTCACCGGCGTGCAAACGTTCTAGACAATCTGACAACTGCTGCGAAAATGGATTCAAAGATTCATCGCTGGACTCTAAATCAGAATCAAAAGCATTCATGCAAAGTCAACTCGAGTGTGATTCTACAGTGAAAGAAATTGGTCGAGCAGCAGTACGCCGGCGAGTCCTACAAGACTGACAATCGTTTCCATGACAGACCATGTGCGAAGCGTATCGAAAAGACTGACACGAAAGTATTCCTTAAAAAGCCAAAAAGCACCGTCGTTCACATGGGAAAATGCGAGGCTCCCGGCCCCGATAGAAAGCACCATCAGATTCGGATTGATATCTGCATTGGCAACGACTGGTACCAGTAAGCCTGCGGCGGTCAATCCAGCGACGGTTGCCGATCCGACGCAGGCTCGGATGATTGCCGCAACGAGCCAACCAAGAACGAGTGGATCAATCGGCAGTCTTTGCATGGTCTGAGCGATAGAAACGCTGACGCCACTGGCGACAAGTACTTCCTTAAGCACTCCCGACCCGGCGATCACGAGAAGAATAGTTGCAACATCGCTGCCCGCTTCAGTGTAGGTTTTCATGAGTGCACTGATGGAGGTGCCACGAGCAAGACCCAAGATCCACGTAGCGGTCGCTAATGCCAGAAGCATCACAATATCGGGTTCGGAGATAAATCGAATGACTGCGCCGAGAGAGGTGCTTGCCGGTAACGCAAGTGTTAGAAGTGATGTGACAACCAGCAGCACTGCGGGGAGGAGTGATGAAAAAATACTGACGAATACTCCCGGAAGAAGTTCTTCAGGAATCGGTTCGGACGTACATGTGACCATCGGTTCAGAAGCGATTCCGACGAGTGTTCTTGAAAACAATGGACCGGCAATGACGATCGCGGGAATCGCGATCATGAATCCATAGAGCAGCGTGAGCCCAATGTTGGCATCCAACTGTGCAACGAGTGCCGTGGGCGCCGGGTGCGGAGGAAGAAGCCCGTGAGCAACGCTCATTGCCGCCAATGCCGGGAGGCCTGCTGCGATTGCCGGAAGTCGATAACGGGCGACAATGGTAAAAATAATTGGCACCATCAGAACGAAACCTACCCCATAAAACAGTGGAATTCCAACCAGAAGTCCGGTGGTGGCCATTGCCCAGGGAATGCGAGTGCGACCAAATCGTGCGACCAGAACGAATGCAATTCGTTCGGCTGCCCCACTGGACACGACAAGTTTTCCAAGCATCGCACCGGTAACGATCACCACGAGAAGCGAGCCGAGGATGTCTCCAATTCCCTTTCGCACACTTGTGGCAACGATCGCCAGCGGCATGCCGAGCGCTATGGCTGCGCCGATTGAAACAAATAAAAATGCAAGAAAGGGGTGGATTTTCCCCCAAGCGATTCCGATCACAAGCACAAGAATTGCCAGAGCAACAATAAAAATATTCATAGGTGTCCGACCCGAAAAGAGCTTGCAAACCAAGAAACTGCGAGAAGATGATTATTCGAGTCCAGTTGCTCGAAGTCGAGCCACCGTTTGAAGAACCTGTCGCGCTCGAGCCTGGATGTGATCGAAGCGTTGTAAGCGGAGCGATTCAGGATCAATTAAATCTGATCCAAGACCAACGCAGTGAACACCAACAGAAAACCATGCATTAAGGTTTGATTCTTCGCAGGTTACACCGCCGCTGGGCATGAGTACGACCCGGGGGCACGGTCCGCGAACCGCCTTCACAAACGCCGGTCCTCCCAGCAGATCCGCTGGAAATATTTTGATCAGGTCTGCTCCGAGAGTTGATGCGTACAGAATTTCGGTCACGGTTGCCGCTCCCGGGCACCAAAGTAAGTTGTGCGATCGACAGAACTCACCGACGCCTTCGTGAATGTTTGGGGCAACAATAAACGCAGCGCCTGCCTCGCAAAAAGCTTCCGCTGAGGCTACGTCGAGAACAGTTCCGGCTCCGAGAACAAGGTCGGGGAAATCGGTAGCTGTTTTGAGTACGAGCGATCGAAATACATTCAGAGCATCTGGAGAACGATTGGTAAATTCGATCACACGAATGCCGGCTGACGCAAGCGCCTCAACCACACCCATCGCTGTGTCAATATCGCGGGAATGGAAAAGAGGGAGCACTCCCTGCGTGCCCATTGCACAAAGAAGTGAATCGCGACTGAGTGTGGTGGAAGGCATGAAATACTTTGTTTCAACGGCGTCAGACAATTCTGAATTACGAGAGTTCAAACATCGCTTCAATTTCAACGGGAATATTGTCGGGCAGTGAACCCATGCCAACGGCGCTACGCACACCGATTCCAAGTTCGCGTCCCCATACCTCAGCAAACAGTTCACTTGCGCCGTTGATCACGTAAGGATGCTGGAGAAACTCTGGTGTGCAATTGACCATACCAAGTACCTTGAGAACGCGTTTCACTCGATTGAGACTTCCAAGACTTGAAATCAGCGTTGCAAGAATAGTGAGTCCAACCTGACGGGCCGCCGCCTTCCCGGCCTCACAATCGAGTTCACGTCCGACGCGACCTTTCAAAAGGGTTCCATCCTGCATCACTGGACCGTGGCCCGATACCAGAAGATGTGTTCCATCAACGATGCACGGAACATAGACACCCATCGGTTTGGGAGCAGGTGGCAGAAAAAGACCGAGTGATTCAAATTGTTTTTGTGCAGACATGTTTTCTTTCCGGTAAGGATAAAGTCTTAAGCAAGAGAGGATTCACTTTTGACAGGATTCACAGAAGACTACTCTACGATCAGTTCCCCATTCATCACCATCCAGTGTCCAGGAAAGGTACAAAAAAATGGATAACGACCAGCAGTCTCCGGAAGTTTGAAATGAATCGTGAATCGAGAGTGTGGATCTACAATATCGGTGTACGCCAGAACGTCGTCTGAAGCAGGGATGTACTGTCTTCCAGCAGCATCCGGATCGGTTACAAGTTTGTTGACCTGTGCTCCTGCGCGAGCAAGGCTTCCCGGCTTCAGAAGTGCCCAGTTGTGTGGAACCACGTCTGGATTGATCAGTGTCACGCTGATTGATTCACCCGGCGAGGCCTCTATCCGTCGAGGAACAAATGAAAGATTGCTGCCAACGGTAATCTCAATCGCCCTCGCGCCGAGAATAGGCTTCTCAAAAGGATTGCGATCTTTTCGCAGCGATCTCGATACATCAACGAGAAGAGGATGTTTGGAAATCGGAGTGGTACGAGGTGAGTAGCCCTCAAATGACGTGAAGGGCTGGTCGAGGCGATGCACGGTTAAGATGAGATCATGAAGCGTGTCTGGAGATGATTGCACATGCAGGTGCAACTGATTGACGGGTTGAATAGTTGGAATTTCAAGAAACATTGAACGACCATCTTCGAGAAGATGAACCGACGCAATGGTCAGATGATCGTGGCCTCGCATGCCGTCGTGGCGTGCGGAATATTCTGAAGATCCATAACCGCCGCTGTAACGATAGTTCCAGCACTGAGCGAAGTGATGTGATGAGTCTTTTGCACTCTCGGGATCAAGAGTCTCGGAAAATGACAAGACCACGCCATTCTCGTGAACGTGAAAACCGATCGGCATCTGAATCGATTTTCCAGTACATCGGACCCGATGCAGGCAGCCAACATCAGGTGTGTACGAACCCCAGCCGGCCATGCCGCTGACATAGAGTTGTCCGTCGCGAGGGCCGAAACGCCCTCGATGAGATCCAGAACGAAATTCAACCGGAAGTGGCACGACTGCGCCTTGAAGCTGACTGTCCACTTCGTCCTGCAAAATCATGAAAGCAGTGCCGGCACCGAATGAGAGATGCAGTAAGTGATCTTTGAGCGGCCCAAAGCTGTCGCTCGAACACCAGACCTGTCCACCGCTGGAGTTGTCCATTCCACGAGGTAGATAGACCAGCGGCAGATCGGGGGCTTTTGAATCTTTTGGGCCTTTATGACCGAAGTGAAGCGGCGACGTTCTTGCGGGATCTCTTCGCACAGCACAGACCATGCTCGAGGGAACCCAGTCTCCTTCGCTGTTGGCGGCGGTGATTGTTCCATCCGGCATGATGCCCACGCCATCAGAATTTCTCAGGCCCGTTGCAAGCAACTCCACACTGCTGCCATCAGCAGAAATTCTGAGCAGACCCTGGCTACCGGAAGATGTATAAAAACGCCCCTCGTCATCTCGAACGAGTCCGCACATATAATCGTGACCACCGGCCGATGCATCGAAAACGTTTGAAAAACATTCATAAAAATCGATTTCTCCGTCGGCATTTTTGTCGTGCAGACGTGTAATCTGATCGCGTCCAAGCAAATGAATAACGTCCTCGACAACGACAAGCCCCAGCGTTTGATGAAGTCCAGAAGCAATTCTTCTCCACGTGAGATTGTTCAGCGAGGAATCGATGCCATCTACTCGCCAGACATCCCCTTGCATGGTGCAGACGACGAGCGCACCATCCGAAAGAAAATCGTGATCGCCGCAGTAAAGCGGAGCATTCCAGGGATTTGTGTGCGGAAGCGTGAGCGTGTCGACGGCATATGGAATACCAGTGCCACAAACGCCTTGAGTCTGAATAACCTGAGGCCACTGCGGCGCGGAGCCAAGCAAGAAGTGAGCATAAGGATGGCCCTCAACCGGTCCACAAATCGGCGAAAAAACGCCATCCTTCATGACTGGCACGTTGAGCAGACGTTGTCCATTGATTGAGTAGAGAAATCCAACCTGAGTTCCATTTCGACAAAATCCTTCGTAATGAAATGGAACTGTTGCTGGTAGATCCGAAGCCCTTTCGATCGGTGTGCCAACGACTGAAAGCCCATCCATAAACCCATGACGAATATCTGAAAACTTTACAAATCCGCCACTCCAAACGACTGGATAGGTGAGTGTGCTGGGATCAAAGCAGGCAGAATAGCCCTCCCCAAGTTGTACGCAGACAGCGCGCGGAACCGTCTTTCCGAATCCCCGCAATACGCCACACTGAACAGATCCCAGCACTGTTTTATTCCAGTGATTGCTCTTCCACGATTCTTCATTTTGGTTTCCCCAATGACCGAGTGTTCCACCGTCGAGGCCTGGAAATTCAGGCAGCAACACCGGTGCAGGACAGACGCCACGAAAGAATCGCGCTTGCTTCGAGTAGTAGTCGTAAATACGGTCGCGATTGACTGGCAACTTCCAGCTTGGCCAGTTCGCCGGTTCGAGTGGATCTCGTTGAAACGCAAATGCTACCGGCACGCCAGCATGCGCCTGTTTGAGAAGTGAATCGATCTGCTCGGCTGAAATTTCCTCATGTCGACCGAGATCGGTGAGAAGTCGAATCAGATCTCTGCGATTGGTTGGGGAAAGCGTTTTGAGAAGACCATCGGGCATCAAGCTTCCGACGTCGAACATTGACTCAATGGACGTTTTTGGAATTTCATCGATCGTGCCACTGGTGGCGTCGCGCAGCCAGATCGCTCGATCATCCTCACGTTGGCGATAGCCGCGAAATGCATTTCCATTCTCGGTGATGATCGCAATTGATTGAAACTCAGGCTTGACGACGTGCTGTGGCCAAAGGAGAGACTCGATAATCTGTTCAAGTGTCTGGTCTTTGCCGAGGTTCGAAAGCGGTGGTCCTACGTTGCCACCGTGCTCACCAAGTTTGTGACAAGACATGCAGGCAAGAGTGGCTTTTGAAAAAAGTTCCACACCCCTTCCAGCATTGCCATGCTCGCGTACCTCGGCGGCAAGTGCGGCGATCACTGCTGGATCAAACGGCCCTTCTGCTTGGGGTGATGCCGCGACCGTCAATGGATTCTCTGCAGGATTTGAAACCTGCCATGTTTTCATGAACGGCTTGGGCGTGGCATCTTTGCCATCAAGTTGTGCGGTGAGCCACCCGAGACCGGCCAGATTATCTCGCAGTCGATCTTCGGCATTGAGTTGTGTGTGATTGAGAATCCCACACGGTCCCCGGTAGCCACTTTCAACCACGGTGCGAAGCAATTCAAGATCGAGATCGCCCTGGCCGAGCGGCACAATTTTTCGTCCCGAGGTTTCACCGTCGGCAAACATGCCGTTCACGTTGAGCATCATCAGGTGAGGCTTCATCGTGGTGAGAAGTTCTTTCCATCGGCCGATATGACGATGCCCGTGGTGCTGGTTGTAGATAATGCCGACGTTTTCCAATCCAAGAAGCTGAATAATATCAATCTGGTTTTCCGGTTCGCCAAACCAGCCGCCGTGGTTGTAGAGACCGACGGTGCACCCGATCGTTTTGGCTGCCAGAGCAATCGGCCGAATTCGGTCAGCCTCTGATGCAACGCGACGTTTTTGTTCCTCGGGAGAACTGACAGGCTCGCCGCCACCCGTCACCCAGAGGCATGTTTGAATGTCGTGCCGTTTGAGTACGTCGAGAATCAATGTGGCTTCGTCGTTCAGCGACGTTGGAAACCACCACCCAACCAGATCGATGCCACCTGCCTTGATCGCTTCCATCTCTTCGTCAAAGTGCGGAATATGTTCGGCGCGATAATCGTATGCATATTTTTTGATCCCAAGTCTGTTGAGCATTGCGATGCGATCGGTCGGCGATCGGTTCTGATCATCGAATGGAACGATACACCACGCCGCAAGGTTTTCGGCACGAAAGAGATCAGAGGCTCGGGCGTGTTCAGCGGCGAGGAGAGTTTCTGTTGCCAAGAAGGAAAAAAAGATCGTCGAAATAAGAATCGTGATTGCCACGAGGCATCGAAAAAACAACCTGCACAACATGAAGAAAGACTCCGAAGTGTGAAGAAAATTGCGAATCTACCTAAGACTGCGGGTTGCATTGGAAGAAAATCGAAAATGACAAAATCAGTGCCAAGAGTTTTCTCGCATGAATGGCAGCAGAAGAATGTTTAAGATTTTCAGATCGATCCTTCTGCGCGTCAACTCCATGGAGAGGTTCTGCGATGATCATTCCCGTAACAGATTTTGATTGTGCCGATGCGAATCCACAATTGCACGTCGAAGCGATCGGTGCCTCTGGTCCAAGAATTCTTTTTCTGCATGGATTGGGCAGATGCGGCAGAGACTTTGTACCACTGATGCCGTGGCTGGCCAATCGCCGCGTGACGTTCCTTGATCATCGAGGACACGGGCAATCGGCTCGAGCAGATGGGGCCTATCAGATATGTGATTACACGTCGGACGTTGTTCGATGGCTTGCCAATACAGTACAAGAACCGATTGATCTCTACGGTCATTCGCTCGGTGCTTTGGTCGCGCTTCAAGTCGCCGCCATCATGCCCCAGGCTGTGCGATCAGTGGTACTTGAGGAACCGCCCTCCGCCACATTTCTAGAAAGTCCGGAAGCAGAGGGATGCCTTGCTCTGTTCGCTGCAATGCAGCAGTTTGCAAGCGTGCAGGCTCCGGTGGAATCGATTGTTCGATTGCTTGCCGCGATAAAAATGGGAGCGTCGCCAGATGCCTCCACTCTCGGCATGCTTCGCGACGGAGCATCACTGCGGATGATGGCCCACTTCCTTCGCAGGGTTGATCCTGACGTCTATCGACCCCCGCTCGCAGGAGAGTGGTTCAAAGGATACGATCTCGTCAGCATCGCTGCAGCGATCAATTGTCCAGTGTTGCTTCTGCGAGGCGAGGTTTGCTGTGGTGGCATGCTGCCAGAAAAAGATGCGATTTGGCTGGCAGAGCATCTTCAACGGTCTACGTCGATTCGATATGACGGCGCAGGACATCTTTTACACTGGCAGCAGATGGAAAAAACAGTGCGTCATCTTCTTGAGTTTCTGGAATCGATCTGACCAAAGATCAGAAAAGTTTTATGAGAGGCAGCTTTTATGCGAACGGCAACGGGCACAACAGTGATTCGAAATGGACAGTTGATCGACGGCAACGGCGGTCCACCGATCGTCGATGGCGTTGTGATGATCAACGATGGTCGCATCTCCTACGCCGGTCCTCTGGCGGGAATGCCGTCGGAAAGAGTTCCAGAAACAACGATTGATGCTCATGGCGGAACAATCCTGCCGGGGTTGATCGAGTCGCATTTTCACCCTACCTATTTTGACGTGGCGGCTCTCGAAGATCTCGATATTAAGTATCCGGTGGAATACGTCACGCTTCTTGCGGCAGCCAACGCAAGACTAGCGCTTCATTGTGGCTATACGGCTGCAAGAAGTGGCGGCAGTCTTTTCAATATCGATGTGTGGCTTAAAAAAGCGATTGAATCTGATCTCATGCCTGGTCCACGATTGGCATCAAGCGGTCGGGAAATCTGTGGAGTTGGGGGGCTGATGGATTGGAACCCCGATTTTCGCAAGATCAGTATGGAAGGGCTTGTGCTGTTAGTGAACGGAGCAGATGAAGCACGTGCTGCAGTTCGAAAACTCGTAAAAGATGGAATTGAGTGGGTAAAAACCTATCCTACTGGAGATGCTGCTGCGCCGGATGCCAACGACCATCACACGCTTTGCATGACATTTGAAGAGATGCACGCAGTCGTTGAGACAGCACACAATCATGGTCTTAAAGTTACCGGCCATTGTCGAGCAACCGCAGGAATTAAAAACGCTTTGCTCGCAGGCTACGATGCGATCGAACACGGTACGTTTATTGACGATGAATCGATCGAACTTCTGCTGAAGCGCAATGTTCCCTGCGTACCAGCGCTCTATTTTGAGCATGCGAGCATCCAGCGTGGCCCCGAGTTTGGAATGTCGCAGCGAGTCATCGATGGACATCGCGAAACGCTCGAAGGCGGTGCTGAAAGCGCCCGTCGCATTCTGGCAGCCGGAGGGCGATTGGGCATGGGCGGAGATTATGGATTCGCGTGGAATCCACACGGAGATTACGCCCGCGAACTCACGTTTTTCGTTGAATATGTTGGTCTGCGACCGCTTGAAGTGCTTTCCTGTGCTACGAAAACAGGAGCTGAAATTCTGGGGCGGCAGGAGGAAATCGGAACGCTCGAACGAGGCAAACTCGCCGATGTTCTGGTTGTCGATGGCGATGTCGTCGCCAACATAAAAATACTTGAAAATCGGTCAAACTTTATTGCCGTCATGCAGGGAGGAATCGTAAAGTCCGGACGAATCGCAAAACAGAAGTCCCCATACGATGCTCATTTGTAGTTCGAGCATCGTATGGGGACTCTTTGAAGAAACTGAGATAGTGTGAACGACTTCCGAGC